>Ga0209344_10005183_pt1 | contig 11386 bp, 14 predicted proteins | sample Cruoilmetagenom6_FD_187293 | JGI IMG/M metagenome (GOLD analysis project Ga0209344, IMG submission 187293) | Oil polluted marine microbial communities from Coal Oil Point, Santa Barbara, California, USA - Santa Barbara Oil Seep Sample 6 (SPAdes)... | ecosystem: Environmental > Aquatic > Marine...
AGGTCTCTGCCAGATGGTAATAGAGCGTAAACGCCTCGTCGGAGTACATAGTTTTTGCCACGAACCGGAGGATTGCCAAACCTTTTTATCATACGCCCTCCTTGGAGCGGCCCTTGTCGGCCCTATATCAACGCGATATGCCAAGTCCCGGCTCTTAAGGAAACCCCATGACTCTCGCACAACAAATCGCTTGGGACGATACGGTTCTACCGTTTCAACTCGACAATTCAGACATTCGCGGGCGCGTCGCCCGTCTTGACGGCGTGTTGGGCGGAATCCTGAGCCAACATGAATATCCAGCAGCGGTAGAGGCGCTGATTGCGGAAATGGTGTTGATAACCGCATTGATCGGACAAACGGTCAAACTTCGCTGGAAGCTTTCCTTACAGGTACAGTCAAAAGGCCCGGTGCGGATGATCGCAACCGACTATTTCGCCCCCGAAAAGGAAGGCGACAGCGCCAGGATTCGTGCCTATGCGAGCTTTGATCCTGACCGTATCTCCAAAGGACTACCTTTCGAACAAATCGGCAAAGGCTATTTTGCTGTCCTGATTGATCAAGGCGAAGGCACGACACCTTATCAGGGAATCACTCCAATTGCTGGGGAATCGCTGTCAGATTGTGCCGAAGCTTATTTCGCCCAATCAGAACAACTTCCAACGCGCTTTTCACTTGGCTTTGGCAAGTCCAGCCAACCGGGTGTCACAGAACATTGGCGCGCAGGCGGCGTGATGCTGCAACACATGCCCAAATCCTCACCTCTGCTGCGCCCAGCCGAAGACCAAAACCAACCCCGGATACTGCAGCCTGATGATTTTCTGGATGGGGATGACAATGAAAATTGGACTCGCGCAAACATGCTGCTCGACACTGTGGAAGACCTTGAACTGATCGGCCCGACAGTGCCACCAACCGATCTGTTGGTACGATTGTTTCACGAGGAAGACCCGCGCGTGTTTGATGCGCAAACAGTACGATTTGGCTGTACCTGCTCAGAACAGCGTGTGCGTGAAAGCCTGTCGATTTATTCGGCGCGAGACATCGCGACAATGACAACAGACGATGGCCGGGTCACTGCGGACTGCCAATTCTGTGGTCGGCACTATGATCTTGATCCCAATTCATTAGGCTTTGAAGCAGATGGGGAAGAGGATGACGAACACTGACCCCCTGCAAAACGTTGTCGATGCGATGTCGCGGACGAGAACCGCATCGTCCGATTTCGATCTAAATCCGGATTCAGTCTTGCCTACGGGGCGCACACTCCGTTCGGCCGGGGTTCTGGTTCCTGTGTTGGTCAATGATGGCAAAATCGAAGTCATCCTGACCAAGCGGGCGTCAGGGCTGAAACACCATCCCGGCCAGATTGCGTTTCCCGGCGGCAAACAAGATCCCGAAGATGCCGACGTCATCGCCGCTGCGTTGAGGGAAGCGCACGAGGAAATTGGGCTTGTGCAATCGAATGTCGAAGTTCTCGGCACAATGGCGCCGCATGAAACTGTTACCGGGTTTACAGTCACACCGGTGCTCGGTCGGGTGTTGGCGCCATTTACCTTCCGCCCCGAACCGCATGAAGTCGATGAAGTTTTTAATGTCCCACTCGATCACCTCGGAAACTCTGAGTGTTATCGCGTCCAATCGCGTCGTTGGTTGGGGCAGCGCCGCTATTACTACACTGTTCCTTATGGTCCCTATTACATTTGGGGCGCGACCGCCCGCATACTGCGGAGCCTTGCCGAAAGCATGAGGACGGAATGAAGATCACAGGCGAATGGCTGACCAATCCGTCCACTCAGACGGTTTGCCAGGCGCTTGAAAAGGCAGGTTACAAGGCGCTGTTCGTAGGTGGTTGTGTGCGTAATGCTTTGTTGGACGTACCGGTTGACGATATCGACATCGCGACTGACGCGCCCCCCGAAACGGTGATGGAGATTGAAAAAGCGGCTGGGTTCAAAGTCATCCCCACCGGGGTTGAGCATGGGACAGTGACTGTGGTGGCCGAAGGTATTCCGCATGAAATAACCACCTTTCGCCATGATGTTGAAACTGATGGTCGCCGCGCTGTGGTGGCTTACTCGGACAACGTCGAAGACGACGCGAGACGACGCGATTTCACTATGAATGCACTTTATGCCGATACCACTGGAACGGTGATTGATCCGTTAGGGGGACTTGTTGACATTGTGGCCCGACGGGTGAGGTTCATTGACTCGCCAAGCGATCGAATTCGCGAAGACTACCTTCGAACGCTACGTTTCTTTCGATTTCACGCTTGGTATGGTGAACCAGAATCCGGCCTCGACCCAGAGGGGATGGCCGCAATCGCGCAACATCTCGAAGGACTTGATCGCCTCTCGCGTGAGCGCGTTGGCGCAGAGATGAAGAAATTGCTTGCCGCACCCGATCCGGCACCGGCTGTTGCAGCGATGCGCGCGACTGGCGCGCTCACTCATGTTTTACCCGGATCGGACGACAGGGCGCTTGGTCCACTTGTTCACCTCGAATCCCTCCATGGAATTGACCCAGATTGGTTAAGGCGGCTTGCCGTGATTGGTGGTGAGGATCTTAACGATAGATTGCGGCTTTCCCGCAAGGACGCCGACACATTGTCCTTGCTTCGCGCCGGCATAGAAAGCACGGACGCGCCCGGACGTCTCGGATATTTCAACGGGTATGAACGCGGTCGTGATATCCTCTTATTGCGCGCAGCTTTGTTCGAAACACCTCTTACAGACGAGTCGTTGTCGCAGGTACTCACAGGAAGTTTGGCGCACTTTCCTCTCAAAGCGGCTGATCTGATGCCGCAGCTTTCAGGTCCAGCACTTGGTCAGCGACTTAAAGCCCTTGAAAACCTCTGGATCGAGTCGCGCTTTTCCCTAAGCGCAAAAGATCTGCTCTCACTTCCGGAAGACCATGCGGAATGACTGATGCGGAACGACAGACCTTTCTGATCGAACGCCTGGGTCAGCGCGGCGACGGGATTGCACCGGGTCCAGTATTCGCACGGTTGACCCTACCTAGAGAAACAGTTTCGGGCGTGTTGTGTGGGTCTCAACTGACCGATGTTAAGATTATTACCGTGTCACCCGACCGGGTTGCGCCACCCTGTAGACACTTCAAAACCTGTGGCGGCTGTCAGTTGCAACACGGCGCAGATAACTTCGTGGAAAATTGGAAGCGCGATATTGTGATCCATGCGCTAAATGCTCACGGGCTTGATACAGAACTGCGGCCAATTGTTACTTCAGCGCCTCAATCACGCAGACGCGCTACGCTTTCTGCACGACGCACCAAGAAAGGCGCGATGGCCGGGTTCCATGCAAGAGCCTCCGAGATGGTGGTCGAGGTTCCGGACTGCAAACTTCTCGAACCCGAGTTGCTAGGGGCGCTACCTGTTGCCGAAGCCCTTGCGCGCGTGGGGTCCAGCCGACGTGGGGAACTCAACGTAACGGCCACACTTTCGCAGATGGGGCTTGATATCGCAGTCGAAGGCGGATTGCAGGCAGAAGGTCCAATGCTGGTTAGTTTGGCTCAGGAGGCCGAACGGTTCAATTTGGCGCGGCTGACCTGGAACGGGAACGTTATCGCGACCCGCCATCCGCCGGAACAAAAGTTTGGCAAGGTTGCAGTCGTTCCGCCGCCGGGTGCCTTCCTGCAAGCGACAAAAAGCGGTGAGGCGGCTCTGCTTTCGGCCGTAAAAGAGATAACCCAAGGTGCGTCGCATATTGTTGACCTATTCGCGGGTTGCGGTACTTTCGCCCTACCGCTTGCTGAGACGGCTATGGTTCATGCCGTCGAAGGCAGCGCCGCGATGACACAGACACTCGAAGACGGTTGGCGTAAAACGTCCGGTCTGAAACCTGTCACAACTGAGGCCCGCGATCTTTTCCGCCGACCGCTTTTACCCGAGGAGTTGCGCAGTTTTGAGGCCTGCGTGATCGACCCACCCCGCGCCGGAGCCGAAGCCCAGGTTGCAATGTTGGCGCATTCAAAAATTGCCCGCATCGCACATGTATCCTGCAATCCCACGACCTTTGCCCGCGATGCGCGCTCGCTTGTTGATGCCGGTTACACGCTTGACTGGCTTCAGATCGTCGACCAATTCCGTTGGTCATCACATGTGGAGCTTATTGCCAGTTTCACACTCACTTCGCCGTGATTGCGAAAAAAGTGCTACATTGAACCGCAAATATTCACTAGAAGTGCTGCAAATCAAACTTGCGGACAGTGGCATGCGGATCTCTAATTTAATTGCAGTGGTTCTTCTTCTCGTTACGATGGCGGGTTGCAGCAAATTCAAGACCTACAATGGGCCCGAAGTGACCCGCGTCCTGATTGACAAAAGTACACGCCAGATGCATTTGATGCATAACGAAAAAGCGTTGAAATCCTATTCTGTCGGGCTTGGTTTTGCCCCAGCGGGACACAAGGCAGTTGAAGGGGATGGCCGTACACCGGAAGGCGAATACCGGATCGACCGCCGCAATCCCAACAGCGAATTCCACCTCTCTGTCGGCATTTCTTATCCCAATGCCCAAGATCGCGCTTACGCTCAATCGATCGGAAAGAGCCCCGGCGGCGATATCTTCATTCACGGCCGCCCATGGAAAAACCGCAAGGGTGGGCGCGATTGGACTGCAGGTTGCATCGCCGTCAGCAACCGGGAAATTGAAGAAATCTATTCGATGGTACGCAACGGCACGCCAATCACGATCCGCCCCTGATAGGGGTCATGACCCCATCAACAACGTCCACCAGATCTTGCCATTTCGCTCTTGAAACCAAGCAAACCCCATATTTTTCGCCCGTTTGTCAAGAATGACAGAACGTGTATCGGGCTGCTCCATCCACGCCCCCAGCGTTTCAAGCTCCGTTTCGTAGGTTTCTGAAATCGCTTCCCCCAGCATCGCGCCAGAATAGCCAACACGCGCGACCCGGTCGATCGGCGATGATCCGTCAGACCCAAAATGCCAAGGCCGATTCTGTATCGACATGTCACGCGAATGCGTGGCGGCTGCAGCGTTGAGCTTGGGATCAAGCTGAACCGCAGGCGCACCACCAGCCTGACGCAGGGCATTTATCGAATCAAGCACCCGGAACTGGATCTTAGCGGTAGACCCAGCTGAAATGCGGTACAATCTTGGTAAGGGCTTTCCATCCGCCCCCAATTGCGGAGATGTCGTACTGGTGCAGGCTTGAAGCACCAAAAGCAGGGAAACCAGAATACCTAGAAGTCGCGCCATTTCATCCATCCAATTCAGTTTCACTTGCCATAGCCTGCCACGCGTTGCCATTCAAACCCACATGAGCGTGAGTTGGCCAATTGACGGATGTTTGAATTGCGACTGCGGCATTCGAGCCATAATATAGCGGCAAAAGTACAAAGTAGAGTGTATGACAATCAGGAGGAAGACGAGATGAAAGACTCCGGAAAATTCAGTCGCCGTAGTTTCCTCACCAGCAGTGTGGCGATGCTCGCTACACCTGCGATAGCGGAGAACGTGAACGGTGCCGAAACCGTAGAGGTCGAACGCGATCTGAGTGAGGTTGTCCGACACAATATCTCCAGCTTCCGCTCGCTCAGCTGGGAACCCTATTTTGACAACCTGAACAATGGCGCGGTTTTGGTCGATATTACATCGCGGGCGCTACATTTCTGGTCGGGAGACCAGTCAACCTACAAGCTTTATCCAACAAGCGTTCCGCTGACAGAAGACTTGACGCGCCGCGGACGTACAAGTGTCGTGCGCAAAGTGGTCGGCCCCAGCTGGCGCCCGACGCCCGCCATGCGGAAACGGAACCCGGAATGGCCGGAGTTTGTGGGTCCGGGTCCGGATAACCCGCTTGGAACCCACGCTATGTATCTTGGCTGGACCTATTATCGTATTCATGGCACCCACGACACACGCAAAATTGGCCGCCGTTCGTCAAACGGTTGCATCGGCCTCTATAACGAGCATATCTCCGAGCTTTTCTCGTTGTGCAATGTCGGTACGCAAGTGTTGCTAATTTGACGACATTTTGTCCGTCTATGTTGCCAATGCCCTAAGTTGGGTTTGCATTCCCCGAATATAGCTGATTAGAGGGAGATACGAGGTAAGTCTTGGGTGCTTGTCGTTGACCCTATGGGTCTGAGGCGGCAAGCGAATTTCTGGAGGATACTATGAAAAAACTCGTTCTCGCTGCTGCTCTGACCGCCGCTGCTTCGACCGCATATGCCGGCTCTATGGCCGATCCTATCATCGAAGCACCGGTTATTGTAGAAGAAACTGCTAGCTCGTCTGCTGGCATCATCATTCCACTGCTGATTCTTGCAGCAGTCGTTGCGGTTGCAGTGGACTGATAAGTCTGGCTACGGCCGATTTGAAAAAGGCGGTGGTTTTCCACCGCCTTTTTCTATTGTCCATTTGTCAGTTAGGTTTTTTAGGAAAACCAGCCCTTCATGTTTTCGGAAATGACGTTCGATAGCATTTCGATATGGGCAAGGTCATCATTCAGGCAAGGAATATAGAGAAAATCCCTACCACCCGCCTCGACAAAGCTATCGCGAATTTCCTCGTTGATTTCTTCCAGCGTTTCGATGCAATCGGCAGAAAAAGCAGGAGCCATGACCGCGATATTGGTTTTGCCCTCCTCTTTTGCCAATCGCGCTACTTCCTCCACCGTATATGGCTTTAACCACTCCTCAGGGCCAAACACCGACTGAAATGTCGTCGCAATTTGCGTGTCATCCCAACCCAGACGCTCTTTCAACAGTCGCGTGGTTTTCTGGCATTGGCAATGATACGGATCACCTTCCAGCAGATAGCGTTTCGGCATTCCATGGAAAGAAACCAACAGAAGTTCGGGCCTGATTTCTGCCGCGTCGTAAGCGCGCTCAACCGACTGGGCCAAGGCATCAATGTATTCTGGATTGTCAAAATACGCCGGAACGGTGCGCACAGAGGGTTGTGCTTTTTCCTGCATCAATGCGCGAAAAAACTGATCGTTCGCTGTCGCCGTCGTCGCGCCAGCATATTGCGGATAAAGCGGAAAAAAGAGCAGCCGTGTGCAGCCTGCCGCCACCATTTCGCGTACCTTCGATTCGGTCGACGGGTTGCCATACCGCATACAGAAATCAACCATGACATTTTTGCCAAAACGGTTATGAATCTCGGTTTTGATTGCCGCAGTCTGATCCTTGGTAATCGTCAGCAACGGGCTTTCGTTCTTTTCTTCGTTCCAAATTGATTTGTAAGCTTTGCCAGAAGAGAACGGTCGCTTGGTCAGGATGATCAACTGCAACAACGGTTGCCACTTCCATCGCGGATAGTCGATCACTCGACTGTCTGACAGAAATTCATTGAGATACCGCCGCATCGACCAATAGTCATATCCGTCCGGTGTGCCTAGATTGGCAATCAGAACCCCGATTTTCTTGGCAGGTAGAGAAGGGTGATCATCCGGTGCATATGCAGGGTCAAAGCCGGGGTTCGGTTCGGTTTTCATCGGTTTTCCCTGTCTGCAATCCATTTGTCTTTGACATAAAGGCAATAGCGTCCGGGTCAATCCTTCAGCGGTATCTCCAGCGCGCCCAACGCGTCTGCAAGTCGCGATTTTGCCGATCCTGGTCGAAGTGGCTGAGGTTGGCTTGAATCCGGTGCCCAGCCCGCCAGGAAAATTAACTCGTATGTCGCTTGCACACGCCCGTCTTTGTCAGGAAAGGCTTCGCGATAAAGCTCTGACGCACGTTCAAACATGCTGCGGCGTGCCAAATGGCGCGGTCGGTCTTGCAGGGCATTTTGCTCACCCATGGCACCTAAATCTCTCATCAAATGCCATGCCGTCTCATAGCTTGTTCGCAACGGCAGGCTATCAGCAACCGGAAGCGCAAAGCCTGCCCGCTGCAAGAGCGCGCCTTGATCGCGAATTTCGGCCATTGGAGCGACGCGAGGCGACAACCCTCCGGATACCTCGACTTCGGCTTGAGCAAGCGCGGCGCGCAATTCATGCAAGGTCTGGCCACCAAAGCTTACCGCCATGAACAACCCATCAGGTTTCAACGCCCCTAGGCATTGGATCATCTGGCCAACCGGATCATTCGCCCAATGCAACGCCATGGCGTGGATAACAAGATCGTACGTGCCTTGAGACAAAGCCAATGTCTCATCGTCAGCAACGATCTTCATTTCGGGAAATGCCGTCGCCCAATAGTCAGGATGACCAGTAACAATTACCGGTGCTTTAAACGATTTCTTAACCATGGACAGCCGATCCTTGATCTCGTCTTCGGCAATGGCGTGAAGGAACGGCTCAAAGCGTTTTGCCGCGCGGGCGCGGTTACGGGCAAGGGCATTGTGATCGAACAGGCTAGGCGGTTTTGTCATACACGCAAGAATAGGGGGAGCGCAGTGAAGTTACAAACAGCGTTACGGGTTCTTTACCCCGCGCAATGCGTTTCATGTGGCGAACGCGTCGAGAGCGATTTTGGCCTCTGCGGACCGTGCTGGCGCGACACGCCTTTTATTGAGGGGTTGTGCTGTGATTGCTGTGGCGTTCCGCTACCGGGGGAGTCTGATGAGGCCGAGGTTTGTGACGCTTGCCAAACCACTGAGCGATCCTGGCGTCGGGGGCGCGCTGCTTTTACCTATCGTGACAACGGCCGCAGGCTTGTGCTGGCGCTGAAACATGGTGACAGGCACGATATTGTCCGGCCTGCTGGTTTATGGCTGGCCCGCGCTGCAAAACCACTTCTTTGCGAGAATACTCTCATCGCACCGATACCCCTGCATTGGACCCGGCTTCTCAAACGCAAGTTCAACCAATCCGCGCTGCTGGCGAAGTCTCTCGCTAAACGGTTGGATGCCGCGTTTTGCCCCGATCTCCTCGTCCGGCGCATGCGTACTGAAAGCCTTGAAGGCAAGAGCTTTGATGCGCGGTATGCCACGCTGGACAATACGATTGCCGCCCATCCCAAACGCCGCCACCGAATGGTAAACCGCCCTGTCCTTCTGATCGACGATGTGATGACTTCAGGTGCCACGATGGCGGCAGCAGCGCAGGCTTGCCGGGATGCTGGCGCAAGTGACGTTTCGGCGCTGACACTGGCGCGCGTTGCAAAGGATGACTAAATCCGAGACAAGTAAGTAATTGTCGAGGACGGAAACCATGAAAACGATTGAAATTTACACCTCACCTCTTTGTGGCTTTTGCCATGCTGCAAAACGGCTATTGAAAGAAAAAGGTGTTGAATTTAGCGAATTTGACGTTTGGGAGGATCCATCTCTCAAACCAGAAATGATCCAGCGCGCCAAGGGCAGTCATACGGTACCGCAAATATTTGTGGATGAGACCCACGTTGGCGGCTGTGATGACCTTTATGCATTGGAGCGGGCAGGAAAACTGGACGCGTTGCTGGAGGGCTGAGCAATGGTGCGTACCGCTCTGATCCAGATGACATCCGGTGATAACCCTGAGGAAAATCTGATCAACACACTTAACTACCTTCGCGAAGCCAAGGCTGGCGGCGCGGAGTTTGCACTGACACCTGAGGTTACGAACTGTATCTCAGGCAGTCGCTCGCATCAGAAAAGTGTTTTACGCCTTGAGGCCGACGATCCGACGCTGGCGGCGATCCGGTCCGAGGCACGCGTGCTCGGGATTTGGGTGCTGATCGGTTCTTTGGCGCTTATGACAAACGACAAGGACGGGCGTTTTGCCAATCGGTCATTCCTGATTTCGCCAAAGGGGGAAATCGCGGCGCGCTATGACAAGATTCACATGTTCGATGTGGAGGTCTCTCAAACAGAAACCTACCGAGAATCCGCGCATTTCCGCCCTGGTGAGGCGGCTGTGACCGGGAAAACCGATTTTGGCACCATCGGTCTGACGGTTTGCTATGATCTGCGATTCGCCTATCTTCATAGGGCGCTGGCCAAGGCCGGAGCCGATATTCTGACCGTTCCGGCGGCCTTTTCGGCTGTGACTGGCGCTGTCCATTGGGAACCCTTGTTGCGGGCGCGGGCCATTGAAACCGGCTGTTTCGTGCTCGCTCCCGCCCAGACGGGCGTGCATTACGTGAAAAACGGAAATGAGCGGCGCACCTATGGGCATTCTATGGTCGTAGCGCCCTGGGGTGAAGTTCTGGCTGATGCCGGAACGGACTGTGGCGTCTCTTTTGTCGATCTCGACATGGAGAAGGTTGCACAGGCCAGAAAACGTGTGCCCTCTCTCGACCATGATCGGCGCTTTGACGGACCGTCCACATGACCGATGGTAACAAGGCGCTCGCCGTTGCGTTGTTCAGCGAAATTTTGACCGCAGACCAATTGGCGCGAAACCGCCTTTCCAAAGGGCTTCCGAAAGGTATGGAAATCTCGCACTTCTCGGTGCTCAATCACTTGGCCTACAGCGGGGAAGAACGCTCGCCCGCGCAATTGGCCAAAAGCTTTCACGTCACCCGCGGAGCAATGACAAATACCCTGAGCAAGCTGGAATGGGCCGGATATGTTCACATTCGTCCGGATTGGGAAGATGCCCGTCGCAAAATGGTTGCGATCAGCCCCGCCGGGCGACAGGCGCGTGACACGGCCTTGGCAGCGATCGAGCCGATTTTGGTCGAATTGGTCACCGATCTGGGCGATACAAAGATTCGGGCAGCGATCCCGATTTTGCGTGAATTGCGGCTGAAACTGGAAGCTGACTAGGCCGGGTTTTTGCTGGCAGTTACATAATTTACGCTCAGGTCGCGGTCGGATATCGACCAACGCCAACTGACCGGATTGAACACAAACCCCTTGCTATCCACGGGTTGCAGACCTGCCTGTTCCAACAGCGTCAAAAGCTCGTCAGGCGTGATGAATTTATTCCATTCATGCGTGCCCTTGGGCAGCCAACGCATTACGTATTCAGCCCCGACAATGGCCACTGCAAAGCTTTTCGGGTTGCGATTGATTGTCGAACAGATGTGCAGGCCACCGGACTTTAAAAGTTGGCGACACGCGGTGAGATAGGCCAACGGATCGGCCACATGCTCCACCACTTCCATGTTGAGAACCACGTCGAATGCTTCGCCAGCGGCGGCCAACGCTTCCGCAGTGGTATGGCGATAATCAATTTCCAGACCGGATTGTTCGGCGTGGATTCGGGCTACGGGAAGATTGCCTTCGGCTGCATCTGCGCCAACAACTTCTGCCCCAAGCCGCGCCATTGGTTCGCTTATCAGGCCCCCACCGCAGCCAATATCAAGAAGACGCAAGGCTTTGAAAGGCAATGGTTTATTAAGATCACGGTCAAACTCTTCTGCGATCTGCGTGGTGATGTAATCAAGCCGAATTGGATTCATCAAATGCAGCGGTTTGAACTTGCCATTCGGATCCCACCATTCGGCAGCCATAGCTTCAAATTT
>Ga0209344_10005184_pt1 | contig 11386 bp, 9 predicted proteins | sample Cruoilmetagenom6_FD_187293 | JGI IMG/M metagenome (GOLD analysis project Ga0209344, IMG submission 187293) | Oil polluted marine microbial communities from Coal Oil Point, Santa Barbara, California, USA - Santa Barbara Oil Seep Sample 6 (SPAdes)... | ecosystem: Environmental > Aquatic > Marine >...
TGGGGACAAAACGATGGCATTGCCGCATTTTACAGCGTTTATGATATTATTTGCAGGCGTTGCAACTGGGTTTGTTGAGGGTACTACGGCCCCAATCACGCCAATAGGTCGCGCAATTTTGGTTATTCCCGTGGTCGGATCATCCGAAATTATGCCACATGTCTTAACACGCGCCACATCGCGCAGCAGGCCCAATGTCTTACGGTGGTTCTTAGTTACTTTATCTGCAACATTTCCCAGCCCTGTTGTCTCAACAGCCAGTGTTGCCATCTCAAGATTACGGTCAGGTTGCATGATCGCCCATCCAACAGCCAGTGCCGCACGATCGTATAGTTCCTGACTTGAACCGGCTTCGAAAGCAGCCTGTGCTTTGCGGGCATTGGCAACAATTTGATCAACTATTTGGTTATCGGTTTCAGCAGACATTGTTTTTCCTAGTTTTTTGTCAGGGCAAGAAGTTTCCCGCCCTGAAAATTTGGTTTCAAAGACCTTTTAGAAGCTCTTCAAGTGTTATTTGACGTGCAGCCCACATCGCCTTGACCTCATCTCGGTTCATAATGTGCATCGGTGATCCACCTTGCTTCATTTTGCCTGCAACTTTCTTATGTGCAAACATTTCAGGAACGGTTGCTGCCAATTGGTCGATAACTTCCTGTGGTGTGCCTTTTGGGACCATTACACCGCGAAAGTTCACAGAAGCATTGTCCACATCTAGGCCCTGTTCCTTCATCGTTGGAACGTCAGGCAAGAATGCATTGCGCTCCAGATCGGCGACCCCAAGGATTTTAATGCTGCCCGCCTGAGCGGCGCGGTAAGCGTCTGACAAATTATTCACACCGCCCAGTACGTCACCCGCAATAACAGCTTTCATTGCAGCAGAACCGCCACCCTTGGTTGGAATATAAGCCATTTTCACGCCCGCTGCTTTTTCGATTTGCAACGCTGCAATGTGGTGGCCAACAAACAGCCCGGCGCCTGAAAAAGTCAGTTTACCCGGGTTCGCTTTGGCATAATCCACAACATCGGCCATTGAGTTAAACTGGCTATCCTTACCAACAACAAATACGGCTGGATCAGCCCCCCAGTTTGCGATCGGCTCAAAGCTGTCCGCGCTATAGTCTACGCCGCCTTTGATGGATTGGGCGATAAAGTGTGGAATATTATATGCCGCCAATGTGTAGCCGTCTTTATCGGCTTCCGTTGCAAACCAATTCCAGCCAACACGGCCACCCGCACCCGGTTTATTGATAATCGCAATGGGCATACCCAATGCATCTTCATTACCAGCAGTCATGGTTACGATCCGGGCCTGAAAATCGGTCGCCCCCCCGGCCCCGTATGAGACCATCATCATCACCGGACGTTCCGGGTAGTCGGCCAAAGCTGCTGTTCCTGTGGCACCCATCAGCGATATCGCTAGGGCAGTAAGTAGTTTCTTCATAAGGTTCTCCTCCCTTGATTTAGACCGCTTTAGCGGCCTTCAGATAAACATTCCGCGCGGTGTATAGACCTTTAGTACCCCCGCGAAGAGTGCATACATAATTGCGATAAACCCAGCGGTAATCAGGCTGCGTTTTATCCATGTTTTCAGTTCTGAACTTGGTGCCGGATCATAAAGTGACAGCAATATAAAAAAGGCAATTGTACTTGAGCAATAAAACCCCAAGGCTTTTGCGGCCCAAAATATATAGATGCCAGCAACAGCAACTCCAGGTGCCATATTCTTGGCTGCCGTTCTAGATAGGCCATTGCCCACTCTAGAACGGCCTAGAACAGCTTTTGCAAATGTCCAAAGAGCCAGAATTAGGAAAAAGACAGCTATTACACGTGGAAACAGAAATGCTTCTGCAGGTTTTTGGGTAAAGCTGATCCAGCATACCCAAATTGCAACAATAGCGATGATCCCAGAGGATATTCTATGCTGAAGATAGTTCATTGTTCTACCTTTCTTGATGAGAGTTCAGACCAAGCGGAATAACCAATCGAGACCACGACCACAGCGATCAACACAATGTTTAAAGTTCCTGTAAAGAAATATGTCATTGGGCCGTTTTGCGCATCTGCAATCATGGAACCCTGAACGAAGTTTGATTCTGCAATTGGGCCTAAGATTAACCCAAGAACCAGAGGTGCCGCCGAAAACCCAAAGCGTTCAAGGAAAAACATCATGGTTCCAAGAACCGCCATAACATAAACGTCGCCCATGGATTGTTGAACCGCATAGGATCCGAACAAAGCAAGGCCCAGCACAGTTGCTGCCATGACCGATTTTGGAACTTGTGCAACGCGCGCTGCAAAGGATGCAATATATATCCCGAAAATACACATTAAAATTTGGCCGATCAGCATAGAGTTGATAAACGGCCATGCGACGTCCGGATGGTTTTCGAATAAATCCACACCAGGAAAAATTCCGTGGATCAAAAGCCCACCCAATAGCACCGCGGCTGTCGGGCTGCCGGGAATGGATAGAGTTAAAAGCGGCACCAAGGATGGGCCCACCATTGCATTGTTGGCAGCTTCGGCGGCGATCACGCCTTCTGAATGGCCCGTACCGAACTTTGCCTTTTCAGAAGAGAATTTTTTGGATTGATCATAAGCAACCAACCCAGCGATCTGACCACCCACGCCAGGGATAAGACCAATAATAGATCCCGTTATCGTACCAATACTAAGTGCACGCGTACGTTTGAAAACTTCCCTAAATGCATCCCCGATGGGATGTTTTTTAACTTTAATACGCTCAAAATCCTGATCAAACCGCCCACTTGCAAACATCGTTATAACTTGCGGGATTGCAAACAAACCGATTAGAGCCGGAATAATATTAACTCCACCGCCTAATGATGAATGGAATACAAAACGTTTCACGCCCAGCATGTCGTCGAATCCGATTGTTGCAAGCCACATACCGATACAGCCGGATAACAGCCCTTTAACAACTGAATTGGATTCCAGCGAGCCAATAACCGTGACCCCCAGAATGGCAAGCCAGAACAGATGCGACGGGCCAAAAGCCAATGCCCATTCCGCCAAAACAGGCGTTAGAAAAATCAACAAGAAGACGCCAAAAACACCACCGAATAGGGAAGAGATAAACGACAGTTGCAGCGCCTTGGCGCCCTCGCCCTTCAGGGCCATCGCATGGCCGTCAAGGGTTGTGGCAATATTTGCAGGAGCACCAGGGATTTTCAACAAGATCGCCGAAACGGCCCCGCCTGCAACGGTTGAGGTATAAGCCGCACCCAAAAGAATAAGTCCATGAACCGCGGATAAATGAAATGTAAACGGAATCAAAAGAGCAACTGCCATGGTTGGTGAAAGCCCAGGTGTGGCACCCAAAATCAACCCGCCAACCGTACCCCCGATAAGCAACAGCATCGATATAGGGGTAAATACTTCACCAAAATAATAAATGAATTCCATATGCGTCTGTCTCCCTTGATTCGTAAACTATGGGATGAAAATAGTAATGCAAACGTTTTCATTTTCTGTATAATCAAACCATGAAAACAAAAAAATACGCTGATATTATAGATGTTGCCAATCTGGCAAACGTATCCCCTGCGACTGTCTCACGTTGTTTCAATCATCCAGATAAAGTACGACCTGATACACGAAAGCGTATACAAATAGCCGTAGAATCAACAGGTTACATTCGAAACCGTGCCGCCCAGGCAATACATGGCAGACGCAGTGGAACCGTCGGGTTAATTGTACCAACATTAGATAACGCAATATTTTCCAACTTAATTCAGGCTTTCTCGGAACAGCTCAATTCGAATGGCTTCACAATGTTGGTGGCCACCCATGGCTATGATCTGGATCGCGAATACCAACTTTTAAGATCACTGCTGGAACACCGTGTCGAAGGCATTGGCCTGATCGGTCTTGATCACAAAGACGAGACTTATTCGCTGATCGAACGGCGCGAAACGCCAAGTGTGGCAATGTGGAATTACCACACTGATACAAAGATTTCTTGTGTCGGGGCAGACAACACCGAAGCGGGAAAAGTGATCGCCCAACATATTATAGACCTTGGACACAAACGCATTGCACTGGTTTTTCCAGATACGTTTGAAAATGACCGTGCTGCGAATAGATTAGAAGGTGTGTTGGGTGTTATCGAAAAAGCAGATATTCAAATACCTGCCGAATGGCATCTGAACACACCCTACTCAATTAAAAATGCACGGGAAGTTAGTGCACCGTTACTTTCTGCGCCAAACAGACCTACCGCTATAATTGCTGGTAATGATGTCATCGCACAAGGTGTAATATATGCCGCGCAATCGCTGGGTTTGAATGTGCCTGCCGATATTTCTGTTGCTGGCATCGGTGATTTTTCCGGCTCCGCCCATTTACTGCCAAGTCTAACCACCATTAAGCTGCGCTCAAACAAAGTAGGGCAGACTGCCGCCATGATCCTGGATAAATTGATCAATGATAGCCAGAATAAAAAATTTCAAAGAGTTGCTATTAAAGTAGAGCTAATGAAACGCCAAAGCACCTGCAGACGACCACTATGAACATTTTGGTGAAGCGCATATTGTGAATTCTGCATATAAGTAAATTAAGTATATCTATAAAGATTTATGGGCGCGCAAAATTTCAACACCGTTTTATTTATCGCTTTGGCCCATCTACGTCACAAACTCCTATTTGAATTCTTTGCGGCCGCAGTAGCCGGCTGGGCCATTCGCAAGATTGCTGGTTCTTCTTAAATTGGAATTTCTAATCTTCCATGACGGAAAGAAGAATTTCAACGATCGGCTCTATCGAAAATACATCAATTCCTTCTTTGCCAATTGGCAGCAGTGGTGTGATATGTTCGACATATGGCCGAAGGCCCACGCCCAGAGTATCGATTGGTAGTCCACGTTTTTGGATTGCCCACACAGAAACAATAATTTCAATCGTAAAAACCAGTCGAGCCGCTTCGAGAATACGTTCAAAGTCAGCAACCGAATGCAAGGCATGACCGGCAGTGTCCTCTACCCCGTCTGCCAGTTGACCAACCGACAAGAGCAATGATGGTGCCGCCCAGATCTTGATTGACGTGATAAGTGACGAGGCCAGATGGCCGAGGTTCAAGAATTGCACGCCACCAAGAGGGCTGTCTTCGTCAGAAAAACCAGTGGGCAGGCCAGAAAACTCGGTCCACTGCTGTTTGTGTAACCGCTCTCCGGCGATGTCGATTGTTTTGGCAAGTGCTTGACGCACCCCGTCTATGGCGAGTGTCATCCGGGTTGAATCCATATTACCGTGCGAACGGACACATTGGTCTTCTACGTCAACAATCGGGTTGTCGGTAACCGAGTTCAATTCCTGATCCCAAACCGCAATGGCCCGATCAAGCAACTCTTGAAGTGCACCGTGAACCTGTGTGGCACAGCGAAAACTCAATGGATCTTGTATGCGACGGGCGGCACCATCTTGCCATAGCACGCTGCCTTTCAGATGATGCCGTATTTCGGAGCTAGTCTTGGTCTGCCCGATGCGTTGGTGGGCCAGATTAACCTTCTCGCTGATCGAATTAAGGTTTCCGCGGAAGGCTTCCAGTGAAAAGGCCAAAGACAAATTGGCCAAATCCATAAGAGATCGTGCGCCCATCAGAACTTCGGCGCCTGTTGCCAAGGTAATCGCATTGGTGTTGATCAAAGATAGGGTCTCTTTAGGGCCAGGAATACCATGTTGTTGCGCCTCTGGCATGTTTTGCAACCAGTTGGCGATTTGTGACATCGGAATAAGATCAGCTGCACCAACTGTTCCATAGGATGAAACCTCGGGCATTGGACTCGTGTTGATCTGGTTCAAGATCAACTGAACCAGAGGTGCCGAGACGCCGGACAACCCCAGCGAAAACTCGTTGAGCAGAATGATCAGGGCGGCCCGCACCCGGCTTTTGGGCAAAACGGCACCGCCCGCATGGGTGGCGTGAGCCCGGGCTAGACGCCGATTGTATTCTTGCGCGCTTTCTGCCGCGACTTTAAAGTTCTTTTGTGATCCGACACCTGTGGTAATCCCATATCCCGGTGTACCGCTGGACACGATGCTCTGCACGACTTCGCGTCCGCTGACGATCCGATCTATGGCACCATTCGCAAGGGTCACTTTGTTTTTCTGTGTGGCAGCACTTACCAATTGCGCACAGGTTAGCGAGACGCCGTCCAGCGTAGTCGTTTCTTTAAGCGGTGATAGAGCGGTTTTGAGCATATGCGAATTATCTTTTCTCAATGGTTTTCAAAAGGTTTTATGGGTGAAATCAAACAGCTTCCCAAGGGAAGCTGTCCAGCCGTTCAAAACCAGTGTCAGTCACCAGAACTTGTGTTTCCAGTTTGACACTTTCCGATCCCTTTTCCGCCACCAGGCTTTCGATACAAAGCACCATTCCGGGTTCGATAATACCTGAGGTCGCCGTCTCATTGAAATCCACATGCAAAGGAATGATCGGCCATTCATCAGCCATGCCCACCCCATGCACCGCCAGGGAATAGCGATAATCAACATGTTGCGTTGGAATACGCCAACTTTTGGCATTGTATTCAGCAAAAGCCATACCCGGTTTCAGGATGTCCAGATTGTGATTGATTTGCTCAAGTGCAGTCCCGTAGACCCGTTTTTGTGTGTCGTTCATTGGCTTATAGCCACAGGTCCAGCTGCGTGACAGGTCGGCACAATACCCGTAGGGGCCGATCATGTCGGTATCAAAAGCGATCATCTCTCCGGCTCGGCAGCTACGATCAGAACATTCTTTGTACCACGGGTTTGTGTTTGGGCCGCAGGTCAACAATTTGGTTTCTAGCCAATCACCACCTGACCGTGCGTTTTCAAAGTGCAGATGTGCCCAGAGTTCGCGCTCGGTCGCACCCGGAAGCGAATTCTCATAAATTCGCGCCATTCCTGCTTCACAAACCCGGATTGTCCAACACATCAGTTCGATCTCTTCCGGCGATTTGATTGACCGGGCACGCTCTGTAAGCTCAGCACCTTCGACATAGGTAAAACCACGACTTTCCAGCGCATGCAATCCGGGGCCGTCCAGCTTGTCAGCCGCAAATCGCAGGTTTTCACCACCGTGCGCACGTAGAATGTCCGCAATCTCATCTGCCCAGATTTCAACGCCAGCTTCGGCTTTGTCACCTTTACTCATAAACATCCATGATACTGCAGTGCGTATTTCAGCAATGCCGGGCAGGTTATCGTTAAGATGCTCGCAGCCCTTGAATTCCCACAATATAGCTGGGCCATCAGCCAAAATCATCGCATAACGCACCGGATTATGGCTGGTCCAGACCTGCATATTGGAACTATCAAAAGCATAGCGAATGTTGATCGGATCATAGAGCAGCAATCCAGCCACATCATGCTGCGTAATCAATTCGCGAAAGCGGCCCAGACGGTAGCTGCGGGCATTATCCAGAACGGCTGCGCTGACCGGGCTAATCATTGGTTTATCTGCCCCCTTGCTGTTCAAGTAGGTCAGTTTTCGGTTATCTTTGAAGGCATTCTGAGTTTGGATCATTCTGTGTTCCGAAGAAAAAGCTGCCTCGCAAGCTAGCCATTACGAGCACCCTGATTGTCTGGGGATGGGGCTTTCCGGATATAACTCCGGAAATCAGGAAATATGTCAGACGGCTGTACGCCCGTAAAAACCCATCTGTTCTTCCGCCGTAAAAACAACACCAGGACGATCGAAATAGGCGAAGATAGCAATCATCCGGTCTATCGGGCCTTGCACTGGAATAACGCGGTGCGGGGTGTTGACGCCACGAAAGACATTCAGGGCGCCGGGTTCAGGCATGATCTGTTTGGTTTTGGGATCGTCGCCAGCCAGCACGATGGCAACACCGTCGTAGTTCTGGTCATCCGCCGTGCGCAGGTCTTTACGGTATTCAAGCTGCCCGCCGGCTTCCGGTGCTTGTAACAGGATCGTTGTTGTAAACTCCGATCGGTCAAAGTGCCAGTTTAACGCTTCACCTTCACGACTGGCCTGCACGTTTACGCGGGCCATTTTGTCTTCCATCGGATAAAGTTTTTCCTTGCCCATCGTCGCAGCCAGAAAGGCTGCAAAGGGTTTCCATTCATAGATGTCAATCACCGGGTTGTCTTCGAGTTGATCGGCACAAAGTGTGTGGTTCATGGTGTCGAACTTGGCCATCGCGGGATGATCATCGTCTATGTCGGGCATTGAATCCCTGAAATAAACGTTGTGGCGTCGGGCATGCTTATAAGAGCTAGTATCCATTGCTGGCTTCGCAGCATCTGCAGCGGCCTGAGCGATGCCTGGCTTGAAAAACCCCGGTAGATTAAACATACCTTCGGTGGCAAGGTCGGCTTTACACTTTTCAACCAGCGCAGCGTATTCAGTGCTTTCCGGGCGATTCAGTGGGTACATGTCTAGATTCAAAAAGTGATTCATCAGGTATCCTCCATTTTTCTTCTTTTGAATTGAGATCTAGACAAATACAACTAGATAAATTATTAGGTATCATAAGAAAAACTATAGGATAAGATGCGTAACCTTCCCCCTTTAAATGGCCTTCGAACGTTCGAAACTGCAGCCCGCTGCGGGAGTTTTGTATTGGCGGGGCAAGAGTTGGGCGTCAGCTCTGCTGCAGTCAGTTTACAGGTTAAAAGTCTTGAAGACTATTTGGGCAAGAAACTTTTCGTACGCAAAGGAAACCGAATTTCCTTAACAGACGCAGGAGAAGAGATTTACCCCAAACTTGCGCGTGCTTTTAGTGAGCTTTCCGAAGCAGCTCAGATCGTGCGTAGCAACAACCGTGCCCGGCAATTGGTTATCAGCGTGCTGCCTTCATTGTCAGAGTTGTGGTTACTTCCGAGGGCATCGAAATTCAGAGCGCAAACTGGGATGTCGCTTGATATTCGCGTTCAAGAAGACCCAATCGATTTTGAACGGGAAGCCGTCGATTTACGTCTCACATACGGTTCAACTTTTTACGCGGGTTACCGCCAGATACCGCTGTACTCTGATTTTGCCATTCCGGTTTGCAGCCCATCGTTTTGGGATATCTATTCGGATCCTGAGGGAACATTGGAAAACATTCCTGACACTATGTTGATTCACAACAAATGGGGCCCAAGCTATTCAAGCGAACCCAGTTGGACGGAATGGAGGCGCAAGGCACGGTCCGGTGCCGCAGAGTTTTCTGATCCAGGCTTGATCATAAGTGATATGTCGCTTGCAATTTCGGCAGCAAGACAAAAAGCTGGGATTGCTTTGGCCCCTTCAATGCTCATTAGTTCTGATCTTGCGTCCGGTACATTGATCTCACCATCGAAAATTACTCTTCCAATGAAAAAAGATTATGTCTGTATCTTCCCAAATGCCCGATCAGAATACCCGGCTTTACAGTTATTCCTGGAATTTTTGGGCTTAAATTAACCTTTACCGTGGCACGGGCAATGTACTTGGCCCGTTGGATTCTTAACACTCAGGGTGTAGCGAATTATATGGCTTAACTCTAGGATTCTAAAAACCGCACCTATCAATGATGCCGTGCGCCTTGTCGCTCCAATTCTTTTTGAATTTGAGATACATCAACCTCTGACAAAGATTTGTTCGACTTTAATGATAGTGCGGCAGCGATACCGGCGCCTTGCCCCGTGACGGCACAACACGCCATGTTGCGCGTGGCCGCGTGGCTGTCACGATCCCCGCCCGTTGCCCGCCCGGATACCAGCAGGTTTTCAACCCCTTTGGGCAGTAGATTGCGGTAAGGAATTTGGAAATAACGCCCCGTGGTCGGTAAGATCAGAATACCGTATCCGTCTATAAATTCCGGAAAAATACCAATACTGTCGTCAAAGCGGCCTTGTTCGCGAACATCCTGTGCCGTCATATTGTACTGGCAATCCACTTTGCGGGTATCACGGATACCGATCGACATGCCGAAATTCCGCAGCCTGATACCTTCGCAACCGGGTGTGTAGCGGCGCAGGGCTTCTATCGCCAACATAGATTGACGGCGGCCTTCCATTTCAAAACTGGTCAGACTGTCCGGGTCGGTTCCATCGCATTCATCCATGTGGATCAGGTTCATATATGTCAATTCGCCCGTGTCGTGTACGGCACCCCAAGTCCCTGCAATTGTATTCAGTTTGGCGGGGATAAGCCCATCCTTGATCGCCTGTTCAAATGGCTTTTTCAGGAATGGCGAGAACATATCATCCTCTTTACCGGAGGTTTCAATGTTCCATTCGCCGCCGCCACCCCAGTCTTTGTAGGTTTGCGGGTCGGATTTGATGCCTTCCATGAACTTGGTCTTATCAACGCCTGCGACATGGAACATGACAGAGGCTGCCATCATCTGTTCTTTTGGCGTCATGTAGGTTGGGGCGCCTGCACGTTCGACAACATCAGCGTCGCCTGTTGCATCGATCACTCGCTTGGCAAGGATCGCTTCACGCCCGGCCTTGGATTCCGTGATAATCCCGACAATGGTATTGCCCTCCATGATCGGGGCCACAAATTGGCGATGTAACATCGGGCGGATATTGGGTTCATTCTGTACCAACTTGTCCGCTACCAGTTTGAAGCCTTCGGAATCAATTTCATAGGACAGGGATTGGGATTCAGGAACCGCAGCACCCATCTCTTTTGCACGATCTTCAAACTCTCGGGCAATACCATTCGACTCTATAGTATCTTCATGACGGTACCAGTGCATGCCTTCAACGCCAACAACTGTCAAATTGCCACCAAAACACCCAAAGCGTTCAACAAGTGCGACCTGCGCGCCTGCGCGCGCTGCACCAAGGGCTGCAGGCAATCCACCCGGGCCAGAGCCTACAACCAAAACTTCGGTCCGGTGAACCACATCAATTTCACGGGCGGGTTCGTGTATCGTTACTTTATTCATCAAAGCACCTTGTTTATCGATATAGCCAATTATTCAAACCGGTTAATTTCCAGTTTTACCCTTACCAAAAATTTGCGCCATGACCATTAAAAACGAAGTGACCAAGACCATAATCGTTGAAATGGAAGCAATCGTTGGATCTATTTGGTCACGTAACGCATGAACATATTTCGGGTTGGGGTCGCATTGTCTCCACCAGATATAAACAACGCCACAACAACCACATCAAACGAGGTTAAAATGATAAAAGTGCGCTTGTTATGACTGCAAAGCGAAGTGAAATTGAAACGACTGTAATATCAAGCGGGTAAATTTTCCTTTGAATATGAGATATGCGATTAGTTCTGTCGCATAGCCCCTAGCTTCCCAAACATCTTACTTCTCCATTCTTTCATGTCGCAGACGTTCGATATGCACCTGCTGGGCCACTTCTTCATAGGTAGGAATTTCCTGCTTTGCATTGAGGCGCGGGCTCAAATCCTGCTTTGCCATACGGT
>Ga0209344_10005185_pt1 | contig 11382 bp, 11 predicted proteins | sample Cruoilmetagenom6_FD_187293 | JGI IMG/M metagenome (GOLD analysis project Ga0209344, IMG submission 187293) | Oil polluted marine microbial communities from Coal Oil Point, Santa Barbara, California, USA - Santa Barbara Oil Seep Sample 6 (SPAdes)... | ecosystem: Environmental > Aquatic > Marine...
ATTATTGTGCCCGGAAAAATCGTAAATATCGTGGGTTAAAAATTTGCACGCTTTTTGATTAAATTTGAAGTAAGAATTTAAAAACTAAAAAAATGTTTGGATACTATATAATTGCAGGAATTATCTTTTTGGTGAGTTGGTACGTTAGCCACAAATTGAAAAGCAAATTTAAGGAATACAGCAAAATTCACCTTCAAAATGGCATGAGCGGAAAGGAAATTGCCGAGAAAATGCTGGCTGATAATGGAATAACTGACGTACAGGTTATTTCGGTTCCAGGTCAATTGACGGATCATTATGATCCCTCAAAGAAAACGGTGAATTTGAGCGAGCCGGTTTATATGCAGCGAAATGCAGCGGCGGCAGCGGTTGCGGCACACGAGTGTGGTCACGCTGTGCAACATGCTACTGCTTACAGTTGGTTGAAACTTCGTTCCACTATCGTTCCGGCGGTAAGTGTTTCGAGCAAACTTTCCAATTTTGTGATAATGGCTGGGATTATTCTTTTTGCAACTGGTTCTACTTTTGGAACTTGGATTTTCGGAGTAGGAATTTTACTCTTTGCGGTTACAACTGCATTTGCTTTTATCACACTTCCTGTAGAATTTGACGCGAGTAAAAGAGCGCTTGTTTGGTTGGAAACTAATAATATGGTTACACCACAGGAACATGCTGGTGCAAAAGATGCACTTAAATGGGCCGCCAGAACATATGTAGTTGCAGCACTTGGTTCTTTGGCAACCTTGCTATATTTCATCTCAATTTTCTTGGGAAGAAGATAAACGAAATAAAATTTTAATAAAATAGAAAACCCGCAAATACTGCGGGTTTTTTATTGAATATTACTTTACAATTACTGCACATTATCAGGATTATAGCCCAAATATTTCACTTCTTTTTCGTGAAAAATGATTCCATTTTCTTCCAGTTCCTTTAAGATTGGTTCATAAACTTCTTTCGCAATTGGAAGTTGAACGCCAGGTGTGGTTATTTCTTCATTTAAAATTTTAAGGGCGGCAATTGCTACCGGAAGTCCAACGGTTTTTGCCATCGCCGTGTGGGTTTGGTCTTCACCAATAAGCGTCATATGACTGTCAATCTGGTATTTTTTCCCGTCAAGTTCGTAACCAAATTTGTGGTACATCACAATCATATCTTTATCGTGTGGCGCCAGCGTCCATTTGTCTTCTAATATTTTTTGAAGTCCCATCGCTGGTGTTGCGTCTTTAATCCCCAGCTTTTTTTCTTTGGTAAAAAGATCAAGTTCTTCCAGCTTTTCCCACATTAAATCGTCTTGGTCTATTTTTAACGCATGGCGAAGTTTCAATTCCACCGTATCTGAGGGAGAGTAGGGAAGAAATAGGTTTACGAATTCACGATAGCTCATATTTTCAGAATCGGGAATGGTATAACTGTCGTCCGTCATTCCTAACTGCACAAACATATTCCAAGCGCGACTATAGCCTACGCGGCGAATAGTTCCTCGGTATAGAGTGAGAATGTTTTCCATACCGTAAACAGATTGATATTTCAATGAATTTCGATTGGCGTAGACTTCAAACTTACCGTAGCCTTCAATATTGATAAATTCTGTTCTTCGGAACAATCTGTGATAGGGAATGTATTTATATTTTCCTTCCTGTATAAATTCCGCAGCGCCACCTTGCCCTGCCAAAACTACGTTGCGAGGGTTCCAGGTAAATTTATAATTCCAAAGGTTGTCATCACTTTCCGGAGCAATCAATCCGCCACAAAATGATTCAAAAAGCAGCATTTTTCCTCCTTTGGCACGAATTCTATCTATTATCTGCATGGCACTCATATGGTCAATACCAGGATCGAGGCCGATTTCATTCATAAAGACCAAGCCTTTTGATTCGGCTTTGTGGTTCAGGGCCTGCATTTCATTACTTACGTATGAGGCCGTAACCATATGTTTTCCAAATTCAATACAGTCGCGCGCCACTTCAATGTGGTAGCGTGCGGGCAGCATGGAAATTACCAAATCGCTGCTCTCAACGGCTTCTTTTCGCTGAACGTCATTAAAAACGTCAAGCATTATTCCACGGGCGTTGGGGTGGTTAGAAGTGAATTTTTGCGCAGATTGAATGGATATATCCCCTATGGTGATAAAGAGTTCTTCTTCATCACTTTTGTCTAGCAAATAGCGGATTAAACTTGTGGCAGATCTCCCTGCGCCTATTATTAATATGTTTCTCATTGGGGGAGTTTTTTGTTAACTTTGAGGATAGATTTTGTAAAGAACGAAATTACTAATTCCAAATTTTAAAAATGACGGTTTTTGATAAAAATATAGTGATAACGGCTTCCTTTCTTACGGCGGTTACAATTGCAATGGGAGCCTTTGGGGCACACGGTTTAAAGAATATGGTGGAAATTGAGGCATTAAATACTTTTGAAACTGGCATCCGGTATCAAATGTATCATTGTCTTGCCTTGCTGATATTGGGATTGGCCCCTTCCATTCCAGAAAAAATTAAAAAAACCGTCTTTTGGCTTTTCATTTTAGGAATATTGCTTTTTTCCGGCTCTATTTATCTGCTTGCGCTGAATGAGGTTTTGCCCTTCAATTCGGCAAAAATTGGATTTATTACCCCAATCGGCGGGTTGTTATTTATAATTGGCTGGATTTGGTTTGCGTTTAAAATGCTTTCGTTAAAGAAGCAATAAATGTTTTTCATATTTTCTTCAATCTCTCTAAGATTTGCTACTTTTGTACTCTACAAAATTTAAAAAAGGTATGGTCGATAAAAACCAAGCTACAAAAACGATTTCCGTTGAGAAATACGGAATCAAAAACGCAAAAGTTAAATATCAACTTTCTTCTGAAGAACTTCACCACGAAACATTGCAAAAAGGTCAAGGAAAAGAAGCTGCTAGCGGCGCCTTGGCGGTAAATACTGGAGAGTTTACCGGAAGATCCCCGAAAGACAGATTTATCGTAAAAGACGACGTAACGCGCGAAAAAGTGTGGTGGGGAAATATAAATATTCCATTTCCTCCAGATATGTTTGACAGGCTTTATGATAAAGTTGTGAATTATCTTTCTGAAAAGGAAATTTATGTGCGCGACAGCTATGCCTGCGCCGATGAAAAATACAAATTGAACATCCGTGTAATTAACGAAACGCCCTGGTCCAATATGTTTGCCCACAATATGTTTCTGCGCCCTACGGAAAAGGAATTGGCATCCTTTGATCCAGAGTGGATTATTGTGAATGCACCAGGTTTTAAAGCTGACCCAGAAGTTGACGGAACCAGGCAACATAATTTTGCCATTCTGAACTTCACGAGAAAAATTGCTTTAATTGGCGGAACTGGTTATACTGGCGAAATTAAAAAAGGTATATTCTCTGCCCTAAACTTTATTCTTCCGGTAGATAAAAATACAATGCCAATGCACTGCTCTGCCAACGTTGGTGAAGATGGCGAGACTGCAATTTTCTTTGGTCTTTCCGGAACCGGTAAAACCACTTTATCTGCAGATCCCGACCGTAAATTAATTGGCGATGACGAGCACGGATGGACTGAGGATAACAAAATCTTTAATTTTGAAGGCGGTTGTTATGCAAAGGTTATTAACCTTTCTGAAGAAAACGAACCAGATATTTATCACGCCATTAAACCCGGGGCAATCTTAGAAAATGTGGTAATGGATGAAAATGGCGAAGTTGATTTTTCCGATACTTCTATCACACAAAATACACGGGTAAGTTATCCTATCTATCACATTAACAATATTCAAGTGCCATCCATTGGCCACAACCCAAGGAATATATTCTTTTTAACGGCAGATGCATTTGGTGTTTTGCCTCCTATTTCAAAATTGACTCCAGGACAGGCCGCTTACCATTTCATTAGTGGCTATACGGCAAAAGTTGCCGGAACTGAGGAAGGTGTTAACGAGCCAACGCCAAATTTTTCTGCGTGTTTTGGTGCGCCATTTATGCCTCTTCACCCTACAGAATATGCCGAAATGTTGAGCAAGAAAATGAAAGATTCTGGAGTGAACGTTTGGTTGGTCAATACTGGCTGGACCGGCGGTCCTTATGGAGTAGGTAGCAGAATGAAATTGAAATACACAAGAGCCATGATTGCTGCTGCTTTGGAAGGAAAATTAAAGAATGTTGAATTTGAAAAGCATCCAATTTTCAATCTGATGATGCCGAAATCGTGCCCAAATGTTCCTTCAGAAATTTTAAACCCGAAGGAAACTTGGAAAAACAAGAAGGCTTATGACATTCAAGCAAAGGAATTGGCAAATTCATTTAAAGAAAATTTCGCCAAGTTTGAAGCCTATGCTAATGAAGAAATTCTTTCCGGCGCCCCTGCTTCGGCATAGAGTCTAAAAATATATTACAAAAAAAGGCTTGCCAGTGCGGCAAGCCTTTTTTATTGCAATTGTATCTAGCTTATTTTTTATTGTTCACTTCTTTAATATACTTTTCCAGAGCCATCGTCATTGAAGGGGTTTCGGGGGTTGGGGCCTGAATGTCCACGCGTAAGCCTACCTCGGTGGCGGCTTTTACGGTAGTATTTCCGAATACCGCAATACGCGTTTCGTTTTGTTTGAAATCTGGGAAATTTTCCAACAGCGATTGTATTCCACTGGGGCTGAAAAACACCAAAATATCATAATATACATCGCGCAAATCTGAAAGATCGCTGATAACCGTTTTGTAGAAAGTAGCTTCTTTCCAATCTACTTTCAACTCATTTAAAACCTGTGGGACTTCGGGCTTCAACTTATCTGAAGTGGGAAGCAGGAATTTTTCGTTTTTATATTTCTTGATGAGCGGGGCAAGTTCAGAAAAAGTTCTTTTCCCCACATAGATTTTTCGCTTTCTGTAGACTACATATTTTTGAAGGTAGTAGGCTACAGCCTCACTTAAACAAAAATATTTCATGGTATCCGGCACCTTAAAACGTAGCTCCTCGGCAATTCTGAAGTAATGGTCTACCGAATTTCTGCTGGTAAGAATAATTGCAGTATAATTAGTAAGGTCAACTTTTTGGGCCCGTACATCTTTGCCTGATACACCTTCAACGTGTATGAAAGGCCGAAAATCTATTTTTACCTTTTGTTTTTCTATTAAATCAAAATAGGGAGAATTCTCAATTTTAGGCTCGGGCTGGGAAACCAAAATAGTTTTCACTTTCATAGATAGTCCTGATTTTTTTAAATATTACGCCTTAAACAAAGGTTTTGTAAAGGATAATATATGGTGAAATTTCAAGTGCGCAAAGATACAAAATAAAATAGAAGAAATTGCTTAATATCAATTTTCCATTTTTCTTGTAGCTGTAAAGCAGCGCAATAGCATTAAGCATTAATAAACTTCCCCCAAAAATAAACAATGCTGAAGTTGTGGGAGGGTATACATAAAGAAAGAATAGGTTGCCGGCAAAAAACAAAATGCCCAAAAAGTTTCGATAGCTTAACTTTTGATAGAGATAATTATTGATTACGGCATCTATGGAAAAAACATTTGCGACAATTTTTTCCATGGAAAATTTTACTAAAATGAAAACACTGTACGCTGTACAAATTTGAAGAAAAAGCCATTCGTTTTGTTGAACCTCAGTAGGGTTTAAAACCTCAAAAAGCAGATAAACAAAGATAGAAACACAAACTATTTGTACCACAAATAACATCATGTTGAAGGGATGGTTCAACTCGTCATTTTTACCGTGCACAAAAAAATACTGGTTGGTCAAAGGTAGCAGTGAAAATTCATGGAATCTTTTTGGATAGAAATATTTTGCTAGTGCCAAAAGGACAAAACATAACAGCAGCATATAGGTCGCCCAATCGGTTGAGTCTATAAGTCTTTCGCTGAAATCCACCTTCAATTTTTTGGTAAAGGTAGTGTAAAATATTTTCCTTTTTTTAATGTCTAATTAGAATTTACTTCCCATTTATTTATTCAAAAAAAGGTACATTTGCGCTAAAATAGCAGTATGTCCAAGGCGGTAGTGGTGGTGCCAACCTACAATGAAATTGAAAATATAGAGCGACTGCTGCGTACTGTTTTTTCGTTGCAGCGTGAGTTTCACGTTTTGGTAGTTGATGACAATTCACCCGACGGCACAGCAACAGTTGTTGAGGCAAATTTTAAAAATTATCCAGAAAAACTTTTTTTGCTGAAAAGAGCCGAGAAAAATGGTCTGGGAACTGCATATATTGCTGGTTTTAAGTGGGCGTTGGAAAACGGTTACGACTACATTTTTGAAATGGATGCCGATTTTTCGCATAACCCCAATGATCTTATCAGGCTTTTTAACGCCTGCCATAAAGGTGGTAGCGATGTAGCCATAGGCTCGCGTTATGTGAAAGGCGTAAACGTGGTAAACTGGCCTATGAGCCGCGTATTGATGTCTTGGTTGGCCTCAAAATATGTGCGGTTCGTGATGGGGATTGATATTTATGATACCACTGCCGGATTTATTTGTTACCGACGTAGCGTGCTTGAGAAAATAAACCTAGACAACATTCGTTTTGTGGGTTATGCTTTTCAGATTGAAATGAAATTTAAGGCGTATCTCAGCAAATTTAAAATTAAGGAAGTGCCCGTAATATTTACAGATCGTACAAAAGGCGAGTCAAAAATGAGTTCGGGAATTATCTCTGAAGCTATTTTTGGAGTGCTCGCAATGAAATTTAAAAGTGTATTTAACAGAAAGAAATTTAATGAAAGCAGTTTTAATTAAAAACGCAAATATTGTAAACGAAGGAAAAATCGTAAAAGGCGACGTGCTTGTTCAGGATGGCCGTATTGCGGAAATTTCCGAAACCATTAGTGCAAAATCTTCCGATACAAAAGTTATTGATGCAGACGGAAGCTACTTGCTTCCTGGCATGATAGACGACCAAGTACACTTTCGTGAGCCGGGATTAACGCACAAAGCAACCATTGAAACCGAATCAAAGGCTGCTGTTGCAGGCGGAATCACCTCTTTTATTGAAATGCCCAACACCATTCCGCAGGCTACAACCATTGAGTTGCTGGAAGAAAAATTTGATATCGCTTCCAATACCTCTTGGGCCAATTATTCCTTTATGTTTGGTGGCACGAATGATAATTTAGATGAAATTTTAAAAGTAGATCCTCAAAAGGTCGCCGGCCTGAAATTGTTTTTAGGTTCGTCCACAGGGAATATGCTAGTTGATGACCCTAAAACATTGGAAGAAATCTTCAGCAAAACTAAGTTGCTCATTTCGGCACATTGTGAGGACGAGGGTACAATTAAAAAGAATTTAGAAAAATATAAAGCCGAATACGGAGAAGATATTCCTATAGAACTTCACCCGAAAATACGCAGCGAAGAGGCGTGCTATATTTCTTCTTCAAAAGCCATAAAACTGGCCGAGAAAACAGGGGCGCGACTTCATGTTTTTCACCTTTCAACCGAAAAGGAAACGCATCTTTTCAGCAATAAAAAGCCCCTTTCCGAAAAAAAGATAACGGCAGAGGTTTGCATTCATCATTTATGGTTTACGGATGCGGATTATAAAACAAAGGGTACAAAAATAAAATGGAACCCCGCGGTAAAAACAGAAAAAGACAAAGATGGTTTGCTTAAAGCTTTACTTGATGACCGCATAGATGTAATTGCTACAGACCACGCACCACACACTATAGAGGAAAAAAACAATAAATATCTAAACGCCCCATCGGGCGGCCCTTTGGTACAGCATGCATTGGTTGCTCTTTTGGAAATGTATCACAAAGGAAAAATTTCCTTGGAAAAAATCGTGGAAAAAACCGCACACAACCCAGCGATTTTATTTCAAATTAAAGAGCGGGGATATATTCGAAAAGGTTACAAAGCAGACTTGGTTTTAGTAGATCTCAATTCCCCTTGGACCGTTAAAAAGGAAAATTTGCTATACAAATGTGGCTGGTCTCCTTTTGAAGGAACCATATTTAAATCGCGAGTAACGCATACGTTGGTAAACGGAATAGTGGTTTATGAGAATTCAAAGTTCCCAAACAAAAGCAATCCGGAAAGACTTACCTTTAACAGATAATGAAACACCTGCTTCTTCTTTTACTATTAGCTTTAAGCTTTATTGGCTGTCAAAATGTTGCGCAGCCTGAAAAGCCAAAAGACCTTATTTCAAAAGAAAAAATGGTCGATTTGCTTACTGAGGCGTATTTGGCAAATGCGGCACGAAGCGTGAATAATCAAGCTATTATTGATAAAGGAATAAAAATGGATTCTTTAATCTATAAAAATTTTGGGGTGGACAGCCTTCAGTTTGCAAATAGTAATGCCTACTATGCAGCCCATGTGAATACGTATATGGAAATTTTTCAAAAAGTGGAAGCTAGACTTGTAGCAATGCAAAAGAAAATGGACAGTATCCGCGAAGTAGAGAAAAACAGAAAAGACACTATAGAAATAAAAAAAATTGAAGAAAAAGCAAGTGTTGAACCTGTAAAGGACAGCTTAATCTGATGCATTTTTCTTTTCTGCTACAATTCGCTTTAACGTATCTTCCGTAGGTGTAAATTGAAAGTCAATTGCGTTTTTTATTTTAAATGTATCATAAAGCGAAATTGTAAACATAGACCGCACCGTAGCTTTCACAACCCTTCTTTTTGTATTGAATAGCTTATGCGAGAGCCAATCCATTCCGCTTAAAAAATACATCAAGTTTTTCGAAAGTTTTTTTGTGGGCGTTTTTTTTCCAAATAGCGGTGCAAGTCTTGAAAGCAATTCTTTATAGGTTACGTTTTCTCCCACCAAAATAAATTGCTCGTTTTTAATTTCAGACTTCATTAACTCCATCATGGCTTTCACAACATCTTTTACATCTACGATGCCCATTGCTCCCGAGGGGTAAAAGGGGATGCCGCTTGCGCCCAAAGAAATTATTACACTGCTTCCATCACCATCGGGCGAGGTGCCCAGAATTACACCGGGATTTACAATGACGGCATCCAAACCTTCTTGGGTGCCACGCCACACTTCCATTTCGGCCCCATATTTTGTTATGGCGTAAACGCTATTTTTAGCGTCAGGATTCCAGGGTGTTTCTTCGGAAATTAATTTATCTTTTAAATTGCTTCCCAAAGTGGCAACAGAACTTACATAGCAAAGTTTTTCAATGTTATTGGCCAAACAGAGGTTCACAATATTTGCAGTGCCTTCCACATTGGCTTTTTTAAGGGCCTTATATTTTGAAGGATTAAAAGAGATAAAAGCTGCGCAATGGTACACTTTTGTAACACCCTTAAAAGCTTCGGTAAGGGCAGGAATATCTGTAATATTTGCTTCAACCCACTCTATTTTCTCGAAGAGAGAATCTTCATCCGCAGTATAAAGTTCCAAAATCTTTTTTACAGCCTGTAGGTTACTATTCTTTCGGTGAATGGCGCGCACGTGTGCATTTTCCATCAACAGAAAATACAATAGGTGCGAACCTACTAAGCCTGTGCCGCCGGTAACTAATATCATAAAGCGAAAATACTGTTTTTTACTGAAGAAATTTTAGCAGATTATATTCAGCACTTCCATTCTTAATTATTCGCTGAGAACCCTATCTTTGCACAAAATTTTTAAAAATGAAGCTGAAAAATTTCGTTGAAGAACTACAATGGCGGGGCATGGTACACGATGTAATGCCCGAAACCGAAGCACACCTTATGGAAACCATGCGTACTGCATATGTGGGCTTTGACCCTACTGCAGATTCGCTGCACATTGGCAATTTGGTGCCCATTATGCTTTTGTCGTTCTATCAGCGCTGTGGCCACAAACCCGTCGCATTGGTGGGCGGGGCCACGGGAATGATTGGTGACCCTTCAGGCAAAAGCGCCGAAAGAAATCTGCTGGACGAGACTGCCTTGCGCCACAATCAAGAGTGTGTGAAAAACCAGCTTTCCCAGTTTTTGGATTTTTCATCGGGAGCGGAAAATCAAGCTGTAATGGTGAACAATTACGATTGGATGAAGGAGTTTTCATTTATTGACTTCATCAGAAATGTGGGCAAGCACATCACCGTAAATTATATGATGGCGAAAGATTCCGTAAAAACAAGATTGAGCGGCGAGAGTGCCGAAGGACTTTCCTTTACTGAATTTACATATCAATTAATACAGGGCTACGATTTTCTTCACCTTTACAGAAATCAGAACTGTACCCTTCAAATGGGTGGTAGCGATCAATGGGGAAATATTACCACTGGAACGGAACTAATCCGTAGAATCGCTGGCGGAAAAGGATATGCATTAACCTGCCCATTAATCACTAAAAGTGACGGCAGCAAATTTGGTAAAAGTGAAGGCGGAAATATTTGGCTGGATGCAAACCGCACTTCACCCTATAAATTTTACCAATATTGGTTGAATACCAGCGATCAGGATGCCGAAAAATACATCAAGATTTTTACATTTTTAGATAAGGAAACCATAAACTCTCTAGTTTCTGAACATAAGGAAGCACCACATATGCGCTTGCTTCAAAAACGTTTGGCACAGGAGGTGACCACGACGGTACACAGTGCTGAAGAGTTTGAAAAGGCCGTAAAGGCTTCTGAAATATTGTTTGGCAATTCTACTTCCGAAGATTTAAAAACACTTGACGAGAAAACCTTTCTCGATATTTTTGAAGGCGTTCCACAAGCAGAAATTTCAAAAGAAGACATATTACAAGGAATTGATATTGTGGCAGGTTTGGCCGAAATAACGGGCTTTTTAAAATCAAATGGGGAAGCACGTAGGGCATTGAAAGAAAATTCAATTTCGGTAAACAAAGAAAAGGTTTCTGAGGGTTATACTATTTCGGAAAATGATCTGATAAACGGGCAATTTGTATTACTGCAAAGAGGCAAGAAAAATTATTTCATCATCAAGGCGATATAATTTCAGGTTTATAACTATATAAAAAAATCCCCGGCAAAGATTGCACGGGGATTTCTCAATTAACTAACCAACCAAATTATGAAAAATCATCAGTTTTTCACAATGGTTTGGTCGGACATTTATTTAATAGCTTACGCTGTATTTCTCTGGTTTGTGTTAAATTTTTTTTAAAAAACCATCAGATTGCAACCACGGATGTCGCTACTGTCAAAGCGCCCCAAAACTTCAAAAGATCCGTCGGGAAAGGTTTTTCCCAAATCTTTGGTGGCGATGAAGGCGCAGGAGTAAATATTGGCCAAATCAACTACGTTTATTCCGCCAGTTTTTCCAAAAATGTAGGTAAGCGCATCTTCCGCATCACGCGTTAAGATTTTCATCCAAGGAGGGCAATTAAAAATTCCATCCCCAACGGAATAGGCTTGGGAAAGCAATTCGGTCATACCATATTCACTGTGTATTTTGGCTACGCCAAAACCTTTTTTTAAAATTT
>Ga0209344_10005187_pt1 | contig 11377 bp, 10 predicted proteins | sample Cruoilmetagenom6_FD_187293 | JGI IMG/M metagenome (GOLD analysis project Ga0209344, IMG submission 187293) | Oil polluted marine microbial communities from Coal Oil Point, Santa Barbara, California, USA - Santa Barbara Oil Seep Sample 6 (SPAdes)... | ecosystem: Environmental > Aquatic > Marine...
CGCCACAGAGCTCATTCTCTCTATTTGCGGTGGCCAGGCTGGTCCGATTAACACCGTCACCAGTGAAAGTCACTTACCACAACAACAAACCATCCAGCTGACCGCTGACCACTTAAAACGGGTGCTGGGATTTGAGGTGCCTTTTGAGCGAGTGACTGAAATATTCCAACATTTGGGACTGCAGGTTGACATCAAAGAAACCGGCTGGATAGTTAAGACTCCGAGTTGGCGCTTTGATTTGAGTATTGCTGAAGACTTGATTGAAGAAGTGGTGCGTGTGGTTGGTTATGATCAAATGCCGGCGGATTTACTGCACAGTGATGATGTTATCCATCAACAATCGGAGCAACTGGCTTTACCCATTACCGTTAAAAAACAACTGGTCGATATGGGCTTTCAGGAAGTCATTAACTATGCCTTTGTGGCAGAAAAGCAGTTGGTAAGTTGCCAATTGGCAGAGTCTGGCTATGCGCTGGCTAATCCATTAAGCAAGGACATGGCTGTTATGCGCACCCATTTACTACCCGGAATATTGGCCAATATTCATGCCAATCGCGCCCATGGAGAGTTGGACTTGGCTTTATTTGAACTGGGTAAGGTCTTTAACCAGGTCGATGACCAGGCATTACAACAAGACGACGTATTAATGTTAGCGCGTTGTGGCCAGGTACAGCCCGAGCAGTGGGGCAGTGATGAGCGTGCTGTGGACTTTTATGACGTAAAAGGTCAGGTTGATGATTTACTTAAGTCAGTTCCCGGCCAAGCCGGTTATCAAAATAGCGATCATGCATTTTTACATCCGGGTCAACAAGCGGACATTATGTTGGCGAATGAATGTATTGGTCATATTGGCCAGGTTCACCCAAGCATAACCCAAACCTTAAAAATTAAAACACCGGTTTATGTGGCGCAATTAAATTGGCAGGCGATTGAACAGCGCGTACTGCCCAAATGGCACGCCATCTCTAAATTTCCCGGTATCCGACGTGATTTATCACTTCAATTACCAGAAGATTTGTCCTGGCAAACAGTTAAACAAGGCATAGAGGGCACCATTAACGCTGAAAGTGATGTTTTGCGACAATTATTGTTATTTGATGTCTATAAAGGTGAACATATTGAAAAAGGATACAAAAGTTTCGCCATCGCGCTGATATTTCAAGCAAAAAATCGAACTTTGGAAGATAAAGAAGTGGACAAACTGGTGGCAAACGGGGTATCCTTTTTAGAGCAAAAACTAAATGCCGTTATCAGAACATGAATGAAACCATTACAAAAACTGACTTAGCAGAAATCCTGTATATGGAAGTGGGCTTAAATAAACGCGAAGCCAATGAGTTCGTGAGTGTGTTTTTTGATACCATTAAAGAACAATTATTAAATGGCTCAGGGGTTAAATTATCCGGCTTTGGTAACTTTGAACTACGCGATAAAAAATCCAGACCCGGCAGAAACCCCAAAACATTAGAAGAAATCCCGATATCAGCACGCCGTGTGGTGGCTTTTAAACCGGGCCAAAAATTGAGGAATACCATAGAGACGTATGCTGGATCAAGGACATAATAAGACTTTACCCCCGATTCCCGCCAAGCGCTATTTCACCATCGGTGAAGTGAGTGCCTTGTGTGATGTTAAACAGCATGTTCTACGTTATTGGGAAAATGAGTTCGATAACTTGAATCCGGTTAAGCGACGCGGTAATCGACGTTATTACCAGCGCAATGATGTGATGATGATTCGTCAAATCAGAAGCTTGCTCTATGATCATGGGTACACCATCAACGGTGCCCGCCAAAAGTTGAACGGCCATGTGGAAGAGAAAGAGGCCAGTAGATCCTACCAGGTGATTCAGCAAACCGTACAGGAATTAGAAGAAATTCTCAGTATTCTGAAATAAATCTCTATTTGTACGGCTTTAAACAGCCTTGGCCAACGACCTTACCGGCGCCTTTAAAAATTATCTTGCAAAGCCGAAGTAAAGTTTAACCACGAAGAGCGCCAAGAACACACAAAGTTCACAAAGAGAAATAATATAATTGACTTTGTGCTCTTTGTGAAAACCTTTGTGACCTTTGTGGTTGAAACAAAACTATAATTATTTTATAAGTTCGTGCATGAAGGATGTTGCGCTCAGATAAATCATTTAATCAATTCTAAATCTTTCCTAAAACAATCCAAAGGTGTTAGAATACGCACCTGGTTTCGGAGCGTGGCGCAGCCTGGTAGCGCACCACAATGGGGTTGTGGGGGTCGGAAGTTCGAATCTTCTCGCTCCGACCAATTTTCAGTCAGCATTGCTGTTCAAAACACTACACAATCCGCCTAAAGGAGATGATGATGAAATCACCTGTACGAGTCGTTGTTACCGGCGCCGCCGGACAAATTGGCTATCAACTTTTATTTAGAATCGCTGCCGGCAATATGCTGGGTGATGACCAGCCGGTTATTTTACATTTATTGGAAATCCCACCGGCCATGCAAGCCGTGCAGGGTGTGGTGATGGAGTTAGAAGATTGTGCTTTTCCCTTATTACATGGAATCGTCGCCACAGACGATGCCAATGTCGCTTTTAAAGACGCTGATTATGCCCTGTTAGTGGGTGCCATGCCACGTGGACCCGGTATGGAACGCAGCGATTTGTTGAAAAAGAATGCCACCATATTTTCGGCACAAGGCAAAGCCATGAACACACATGCCAGCAAGGATATAAAAGTCTTGGTGGTTGGTAATCCGGCCAATACCAACGCCTTGATTGCACAACAAAACGCCCCGGACATTAATCCGGCGCAATTTACCGCCATGGTACGCTTGGACCATAACCGTGCCATTGCACAGATGGCCGATAAACTTTCAGTGGCTACCCATGAATTATCTCGTATGACCATTTGGGGTAACCACTCATCAACCCAATACCCCGATATATCACAACTACAAGTGAACGGTAAAACGGTTAAAAACGTTGACCAAGTTTGGTATAAAGATGATTTCATTCCAACCGTACAACAACGTGGTGCCGCGATTATTAAAGCCCGTGGTGCATCCAGCGCTGCTTCTGCGGCCTCAGCCGCCATTGACCACATGAAGTCATGGGCCATGGGTACAGCTAAAGGCAATTGGGTTTCCATGGCGATTCCAAGTGACGGTAGCTATGGTATCGAACCCGGCGTTATTTTTGGTTATCCGGTGACCTGTGAAAACGGTCAATATAAAATTGTACAAGACCTGCCAATCAGTGATTTCTCACAACAACGTATAGATGCCACCAACCAGGAGTTACGTGAAGAGCGTGCTGCGGTTGAACATTTATTTGATTGATTAGGTTTTCTGTGTTTACTATTAAAAAACCATCGCTTTGTCGGTGGTTTTTTTTGAATTTAATTTAAGGAGTTCATTATGATTAGTGCCAATATTCCCCAAACACCTACTGTTAGCAACGAGCCTATTAAGGACTACCTGCCGGGTAGTCATGAAGCCCTGTCATTAAAGAAAGCCTTGGATGATATGGCTGAGCAGCATACGGATATTGCTAACATTATTAATGGCCAAAAGGTTAAGACCGACAAAAAGCAAACAGTCATTATGCCCCATAACCATCAGCATGTATTGGGAACCTACTACAATGCCGATGCTAATTTATTGAATAAAGCGGCCGATACGGCAGTGGCCGCACAGGCAGATTGGCAAGCTATACCATGGCAATCAAGAACCGCAGTATTTTTAAAAGCCGCTGATTTATTGGCGGGTCCGTATCGTAATCTGATTAATGCCGCCACCATGCACGGCCAATCTAAAAATGTTTACCAGGCGGAAATTGATTCCGCTTGTGAGTTGATCGATTTTTTGCGTTTTAATGCTTACTTTTATGAGCAGATAATGGCACAACAGCCGGTGTCATCACCGGGTGTGTGGAATCAGTTGGATTGGCGGCCTTTAGAAGGCTTTATTCTGGCCATTACACCGTTTAACTTCACCGCCATTGCCGGCAATTTACCGGCCACGCCTGCGATGTTAGGAAATACTGTGGTTTGGAAACCCTCCGGTACCCAAATGTTATCGGCACATATTATTATGCAAGTCTTTCAAGAAGCCGGTTTACCTGATGGCGTGATTAACATGGTGGCCGCCAATGGACCTGTGGTGGGAGATGCCTTATTGCCACGCGCTGATTTAGCCGGCGTTCATTTCACCGGTTCAACAGCCACCTTCCAGCATATCTATGCTGAAGTTGGTGGTAACATCAGTCGCTACCGCAGCTACCCTAGATTAGTCGGTGAAACCGGTGGTAAAGACTTTGTTTTTGCCCACCAGTCAGCAGATCCTAAAGCGGTGGCAACCGCCTTAGCCCGCGGTGCCTTTGAGTACCAAGGCCAAAAATGTTCAGCGGCTTCCAGAGCGTATATCCCGGAAAGTTTATGGTCAGCCATTAAACAACACTTAAAAACCGATTTAGCCAGTTTCAAAATGGGCTCAACCCGTGACTTTTCGAACTTTATTAATGCCGTCATTGATGAAAAGTCCTTCGATAAAATCCAAAATTACATTGAATTTGCCAAAAAAGCCGATGATGCTGAAGTCATTATTGGTGGTAATTGTGATAAAACCACAGGCTACTTTATCGAACCCACGGTGATTGTTACTTCGAATCCCGGTTTTAAAACCATGGAAGAAGAGATCTTCGGTCCGGTGTTAACAGTTTATGTCTATGCTGAAGATGATTTTGAAGAGACCTTACGACTGTGTGATGAAGGTTCAATGTATGCCTTAACCGGTGCCATATTTGCCCAAGATCGCTATATGATTAACCACATGGCCAATCGCTTGCGCAACGCCGCCGGTAACTTCTATATCAACGACAAACCCACCGGCGCTGTGGTCGGCCAACAACCATTCGGTGGTGGTCGTGCGTCAGGCACCAACGATAAAGCCGGCAGTGCCTTAAACCTGTACCGCTGGTTGTCGCCAAGAACCATTAAAGAAACCTTCGTACCCGCCACCGATTACCGCTATCCGTTTTTAGGATAACTTAATCAGAATAGGGGACTTAAAAGGCGGCTGCTCGGTCGCCTTTTTTATCTCCCGTAGGGTGGGCTTTGCCCACCATAAAACTCAAAAGAGCATTATTTGTTTTTTTATGATTTAATATGTGTGTTTAAATCACAGTTAAGCATTATTTGTCATGTCACATAACAAACCTATTGTCAGTCTCAATGCCATCGTAGAGGCATTCGAAACTCAGGACAGTGAGTCGGTTTCTTACATTAACGTTAAGAACGGCGACGTTGAAATTGTCTTTGAAGATTTCTTAACGACTTCGGATGAAGTTGATGCAGAGATGCCCGAATGGCAAAAAGAAGAAATTAATCGAAGTCATGACATTGTGTCAGGTACTGATTGGATTGAACTACCATCTCAATTTGAGATAAACGAATACCAGATAATGCGTGCTTTTGCTGACAACCGAAACGATTCAAACGAAGGTCAAAAACTCCATGCCGCTTTATCCGGAAGCAAAGCTTTTCGACGGTTTAAGGACACCGCGTTCAATATTGGTGTCATTGATGCTTGGTATAAGTACAAGGAAGAAGCATTGGCTGATATCGCCCGCGTTTGGTGTAAGGACAATGGCTTTGAAATAGACGAAGGTGATGCTTAATAATTCATTATAGCCAGTATTCGATTAACCGCTGATAATTGAGTATTATTCCTGTAGGGTAGTCTCTGTCGAACGCATAATTCATTTAAAAAAATGTAATTAATTGTTGATGGGAGGAGTCCATCCTACCGTGGATTAACAAGTCAATAATTAGAACTCGACTAAAAAGAACCATTTTTCGACTTTAAAGTAGTTTATTATATGTGCTTAATAAGTTGTTAAGTCCATAAGAATATGAGTTTTATCGTATCGATAAAGAAGGTAATACAGAAAACAGACATATATCCTGTTATAGAAGGAAATGAGCAATACAAATTGATATCGGAAACTGAAGATGGTATCGAAATTCATTTTTTATTAAATAATCAGAAACCTGAAATTCTGGTTCTAAGTCAAGGGGAAATTCAGGCAACATCGCCATCTGAAACTTTATATACTGAAATGGAAAAGTTAGCTAAGTTATTGGAAGCTGAGGTTATAGGCGAAGAGGATAAATATTTCATCCCATCTCAAGAAATAAAACGTGGTATTTTTGTAAATAGGGATACATGGATTGGTTGGCCAATCCTAGTTCTTGTATTAACAATTATGTTAATAATTAAATGGTAATTAAAAATTCTAACAAGCTTATGCAGACTACTGTTGCGAAGCGTAACTAAATAGCATGAAAACAATAAATCAAATCTGCATGTATTTAGCCTTGCTTGGTTTCTTTCTCAGTCTGATTGCCCATATGGGCGCTTACATTGGTATTGCGAGGCCATTTGGCTTTGATCCATGGCCATTGCATATTGGTATGCTTTTGGTTTGTTTACCTGCTGTATTTGCCGCTAAAAAATTATCAAAAGATTTCCCAAAAGCAGACATGTGGAAAGCGACGTTAAGAGGTGGTCCTGAATGGATGATGCCGCTTTTAAGATTAATTTTCGGCTATGCATTATTAAATTTATTTGTTTATGCTGTTATTGATGGTAACTCTCAAAATGAAGCCATCAAATTGCGGGGCTTTTCAGGACATTGGCTATTATTTTATTATGTATCCTTTGCCGTACTTTATTCTTACAATAACATCATGCAGAGTGATTCTGCTTGAATGGGAAAAATGGCCGTCCGTTCAAACCATCAGGTGAATCCTGCATCATCTGTGGAGAAAAGTGTGGTGATTGACTTAGCTAATAATAAACAAGAATGAATTAACTGAACAAACAAGGGTAGTCTGAGGTATACCCTAAACATTCATTTTCCACTTTATAATGGTTAATTGTGTAGTTAATAAGTTGTTAGTTGTTTTGAGAGAGTACATTGAATAAGATCGAATTAATTATTTATAAACTTATCGCAAGAGAGATCGAAATAAATAAATTCGAGCAATGGGTTTACTCAGAAAAAGACTTAGAATGTTTTCTCAGTCCCGATGAGTATTTGAATTTAATTTCTCTGAATTACAAAAAACCATCATCATTGTACGATGCCAAAAAAATCCTCAAACCCCACATCAATATTGGAAAGTATTATGACTGGTATTTACGAAGGGTTCTACAAAAGGTCATAGAGCATCCGTCTGATGCTCATAAATATATTGAACAATGCTATGAGATGTATTGTGATGGTTATGACTTCTTAGATAATCTTGGACTGGGCTATGGTTTGGCTGTCACCTTCCCGCCATCTGAATACAACGCTGACAGTTGGGATCAATTGGAATCCCCGGAACAAAAAAGATTAATTGATGGTTTTTATCCAGTTGTGCGTGAAGAAGCGGAAAAGGTTATTAACTGGCTTAATACTGGAAAAATAGTGCTCACTGGTCATGACGGTGATTTTCAAGGCATTGAATATACGGACACGCGAACAACTGAAGAAAAAGAACCTACGAGTTATAAAGTGGCTACCCCCACAAAAAAATGGTGGAAATTTTGGTAACGTCACAAGTAGCAAATCGCTGTGGCCGGTCTGCTATTCAGCTGATAATCCAAAGCAGCCATCAAGCGCGGTGTTGTACACACCAGGAGAGTTCAAATTTTGAGAAAAATTTTAATTTTTGGTAATTCAGGTTCAGGTAAGTCAACACTTGCAAAGAGTCTATGTGAATCTCAAGACTTAGCACATTTGGATTTAGATTTACTGGCATGGGAAGCCACTACACCGCCTGTCAGAAAAAGTTTGAATGCATCTAAAAAGGACATTGACCGCTTTATAACTATAAATGATTCTTGGGTTATTGAGGGCTGTTATACGGATTTACTTGAACTGGCTGAACCCCATTCCAATGAAATAATATTTATGAACTTGCCCATTGAGATGTGTATTTTAAATGCAAAATCGCGTCCTTGGGAGCCTCATAAATATAAATCGAAACAAGCCCAAGATAACAACCTGGACATGTTGATAGACTGGATATCTCAATACACAAATAGAGATGATACGTTCTCATTAGATGCTCATCAAAAATTTTATAATAATTATAGTGGGGAAAAACAGATAATAAGCAGCAATCAAAAATACTTTTAATAAGTCACATAGGGTGAGTCTCACCCACCAATACATGTAACTCAATTCACATTTAATATAAAATCTCACTTTAAATAAATTAAAGAAAAGCCATATGAAAAAACGACTCATTGTTACGCTGTGTTTGTTGCTGTCTTTTGCCACTAATGCAAGCAGTTCGACCGCTTTGCAACAAGTTCCGGGCACCGGTATTTTTATGAAATCACCACAAGGCTTTACCGCGTCGAAACGCTTTGCCGGTTTTGAACAGGTGGACACCATGTCTTCTTTGATGATTCTGCCATTAAAAGATATTTCATTGGATGAGGTCGGTCAACAGATGTTTTCAGAGAAGCAACTACAAAAACAAAATATGACGATGCTGGGCCGTGAAGATCTGCTTTTCAATGGTCGAATGGTTGGTCTGGTTTTCTTACAACAGCAAACAGCGGCCGGTGTGGTGGAAAAAATCGTTCGTTTAATCGAGGGTGATAATGAATTGGTGGTTTTAAACGGCATTTACTTACAGTCTCATAAGGATCAGGTTTATCGGTCGTTACGGAATGCAATTGTCAGTGCTGAATGGCGTGATGTGCCGGCGCCCACCGGTTTTGAAATGGTGGACTTTACGTTTGATGTGGCGCGGGGCTGGGAAGTCCGCGAATCCGGTCAGTTAGGTCGAATGGTGATGCTATCACCTGTTGATGCACCCAGGCACAGCACACCCATGGATTGGCCACTGGTGATTGCGGCACCTTCATTGGATGACCGAACCGTTCATAATCTGCGCGCAAGCAGTATTGACATGCTAAAAAATGTCAAAGGTTATGCCTTTGGGCCGATTCAATCGGAGCAATCGCGTGAAATCGATGGTTTAAAATCTTATTTTATTAAAAGCACAGGCACGGATATCGAAACTTCCGAACCTTTAGCGTGTTGGCAGTTACTGATTCGCGGCCAGCACAATAAAGGCTATTACAGAGTGCTGGCCCTTGGCAGTGACTTAAATTCCGATGCCGGGGAACTGTTTGAAACACTAAAAAACAGCTTTACCTTAAAATAGAAAGCCTGTCATTTATTTTGAATCTTGCTTCTTAGTCAGCGCCCCCATGCTAATGGAGGCACTGAATGAAGCATGGTTTTAAGGGTTAGTTGCCTCAAAACCGTTGCTGAAAATATCGTCTAAAAATTGAACCGGAATCGGTAAAACGGTCAGGTTGTCATAAGAAGCATCCGGTTCGGTGCTGGTGGCATCAACCACAACACCGTCTTCAGCCGGGTCAAAGTAGAGATCCGGTAACAGCTGAAGCGTGATGGTCACCATTTCATCCGGTGCCAGGGTGCCCAGTTCACAGCTGCTGGTTTGCGCCAATTGGCTGCACATGCCCTGTGTTGGCAGAATGCTTAACAGTTGCACATCATCGGGCAGGGTGGCCGTGAAGCTGACCTGAGTGGCATCCAAACCAACGATCGGATCTTCCGGTGCTTTGTTACTGACATCAATAACCATTTCGGTGATCTGGCCGGGTGCTGCGTAGTCAGCCGGATCCACTTCTTCATCTTCAATCACCACATCAACCATCGGGATGACCTCGATATCACCGGTGGTTGTGGCAGAAGTGCCACCCAGTTCATCGATAACATTCAGGCCAATGGTTTTGGTGCCGGTGGTGAAATAGGTATGGTCACCAAATATTTGCCCCAGGCCATTGAATGTAGTGGTGATCAGTGGCTCATCTTCGGGGTTATCGGGGTCAGCCGGCGGGAACTGATCCACAAATTCAATGGTACCGTCTCCCCAGGTAATATGCAGGTAATGGCCTTGTCCGAAATCCGGATCTGTGTATTCTCCCATCAGCGGCAGAGGGTAGCCCAGTCCGGCCTGAACCTGATTGCCGGCAATTTTATTTTTTAACAACGGCCATAAGGCTTTGGGTAATATTTTGGACTGGTCATCCATAAAGGCCACCACAGGAATGTCATTAACGGGCTGTACGTTAAGGTGAATGGTGGATAAATTAGAATCAAAAACACCATCGTTGACTTTAAATACAAAGGTATCTTGTCCATTATAATCGGCATCGGGGGTATAAGTCCGCTGCTGGCCGGTACCGCTTAATGTGCCGTGTTGCGGTGCTTGTACAATCTCATAACTCAATACATCCAGGCCGTTAAAATCAACCCCGACGATGCCATCGGGATCATCCGCCGGTAAGGTAATGGCTACCGGCACATCTTCGGCCGTGGTGATGCTGTCAGTAAAGGTTTCCGGAGGTCTGAAGTTACGGCTGATGGTTATTGTGGCCATTCCTTCAGGGCTGTCCACAAGGCCGTCATTGGCCACAAAGTAAAAATCATCAGTACCCTGAAAGTCATTGTTAGACGCATAGGTGACCAGCACGGAGTCATCGGTGATGTCTTTAAATGGTGCGGTTTCAAAAACATGCATTAAATCACGGTCATTATCCAGTACAAAAAATTTCTCGGCATTAACACTGATGTCCAGTGGCATGCCCATGTCACCCAGTACAAAACAACTGCCGTCACAGGTGGAGGTGGCCTCACCGGCGAAGTCGCCCAGAGCTGTGAATCGCTGGACACGGCTGTTGTTGTAATCAGTGACATATAACATATCATGGTTATCCAAAGCCATCCCAAGCGGGGTGTCAAATTGCCCGGGACCGCTGCCAAAGCTACAGGGACCGGCGATGTAGCTGCCGCAATTACTGCCATTGGCCGTAACGACCTCGCAGGGGGTGTCAGTGTTGCAACTGTAGCCAAAACTGCGGCCATTGGTTACATCACAGCCCGGACCGCTGTCACAACGACCCATCCATCCAATGTGTTCGCCAGCGATTAAGTTATTCTGGTTTAGGCTGCTTGCGGCAAACTTATGAATGCGATCCAATCCGGAGTCCACCACATACAAAGCACCGGCTGAATCGATGTCCATATAAAAGCCGCGGCTGCTGCTGCCAGCCACTGAGGGCGCTCCGGATAAAAAGTTTTCGGCATCTTTTAAGGTGCCTAAAAAAGCAGGCACAAACTGACCGTCACCGCCATCAAAAATATATACACGGCGTTTATCAGTGGCATAAATTAAGCCGGTGAGACTGTCCCGGGTGGCGCCCAATAAGCGTGGGTTACCGAGGCTACCGGGGATGCCGTCAAGTTTCCAGTTTTGTACCTGATTTAGCTGGCCATCGTAACGGCTCATGAATAAATCATCCGAAG
>Ga0209344_10005188_pt1 | contig 11377 bp, 7 predicted proteins | sample Cruoilmetagenom6_FD_187293 | JGI IMG/M metagenome (GOLD analysis project Ga0209344, IMG submission 187293) | Oil polluted marine microbial communities from Coal Oil Point, Santa Barbara, California, USA - Santa Barbara Oil Seep Sample 6 (SPAdes)... | ecosystem: Environmental > Aquatic > Marine >...
AATATTAAATAGAGAGAATTTTCAAATGCTGTAAAAATACATTTACAGCACGAACAACTTTGACCAAATACTATTCACATAAATGTAATAGCCATGATTATAGAGCCAAAATGTAAACTTATTATTCAGTACGATAAATTAAACTTTAAGTAATCAGAAACCAAAAATTGTTTCAAAGTTTAGAATTACGGTCAATTAATTATACTTACTGAAAAATTAGTATAAATGAAGTATTCTGATTTGGTATAGAATGTACCTTTAAAATTCCACCGTGAAGTTGTACTATTTGTTTAGAAAGACTTAACCCTATGCCAGTTCCATTATTTTTTGTTGTAAAGAAAGGAACAAATATTTCATCAATAAGTTCAGCAGTTATTCCAGAGCCATTATCTGATACTTTTATATATTTTTTTCCTAACCCATTGATACCCGCAACAAATTTTATAATTCCTTCTTCTTGTTTATCCAAAGATTGTAAGGCATTTTTACCCAAGTTTATCAACACCTGAGTAATTTGCTTCTCATCAATAAACAATTCTAAATTATCCGGATAAACCTCTAAATCAATTTCTAAGCTTCCATTTACTTCACCTCGACCCATTAATACTTTTACTTTTTTAAATAACTTTTTTGCTGATACAAGTTCTTTAGAAGGTTCGGGGACGTTTAGTAAAGTTCTATAAGATTGCACAAAACTCATTAGATCAATACCCTGTTCTCTTATCACTTCCAATCCTTTTGCCGTATTCTCAATATGCTTTTCGGCAAAATCATCAACAGAAATTAATCCACTTTCTGTTTTATAGTATTTTAAGATAGATTCTGAAATTGAAGTCATAGGAGTAATCGTATTCATAATTTCATGTGTTAATACTCGAATAAGTCGTACCCACGAGTCTGTTTCTTTTTGATCTAATTCCTTATGAATATCTTGTATAACCACTAGCAAAAGGCTTTGTTTATCTATATTAATGCCTGTACACTTTATTGTCAACTGATTTTTTTCTCTTTCATTGGTCAGTTGAAATAATTTTTGGTCAAAAGGCTTCAAGTTCTTAAACAATGTATAAAGCTTTTTATCAACTTGGGCCAATTGTTTAATATGATTCAAAGGTTTATAATTCAATAATTTTTCTGCAGTAGGATTAGAAAAGATAATATGCCCTTTATCATTGAAAGTCAGAATTCCAATAGCTGCTTGTTTCAATATTTCTTGATAATATTGTTCTTGTGCTTGTTTCAATAGATAAACTTCCTGAATCAACCCATTTACCCTGTTAAGGCTATGATTTAAATTTTTAAACGATTTTATAAGATCTTTTTCAGGAAAATGTAAAGTAAAATCTTCGTTTCGTATAGCGTCAAAAAAATAGGCAATTTTTCGGTTGGTATGGTTTAAGAATTTAATCAATATTACAGCTTGCAGAATGATGAGTATCAATAGAAAAAAGGAAAGAATATAGTTCCCTTTGAGAAATGTAAAAGCCAATACCATTGCTGTCAGTGTAATAACCACTATCCTAAGAATAAGCTGTAGATAAAAATTTCTGTTTATCATTTTTTACTCATTTTTCTCATTTTATTATAGAGTGTTTGTCTTGAAATTCCCAATTGATTTGCTGCTGCACTATAATTACCATCATTTTTATCAAGAGCATTGGTAATCATCAATTGCTCCATTTCATCTAAGGTATTGGGTCCAGATTCAGCAGTGTTTGATGACCTTGAATTTAACAAAAAATCTACAGATTTTAATACATTACCCTCACATAAAATAACCGCCCTTTCCATAGCGTGTTGTAACTCTCTAACGTTTCCCGGCCATGAATAATCCATTAATTTATCCTGAGCTTTTGTATTAATTCGAAGCCCTCCTTTACCATATTTAGAAGCGAATTTCTTTAGATAAAAATCAGATAACAAAATGATATCATCATCACGATTTCGTAATGAAGGGACTTCTATCTGGATAGTGTTTATTCGGTACAGCAAATCTTCACGAAAGATGCCATCTTTAACCATTTGATTGAGATTGCAATTAGTTGCACAGACCAAACGAATATCTACATTAATTGATTTATTGGAGCCAACCCTTACAATTGTTCTATTTTGAATTGCTGATAATAATTTTGCTTGTGTTTGAAGAGAGACATTCCCTATTTCATCTAAAAACAATGTTCCACCATTTGCCGCTTCAAATTTACCAACTCTATCTTCTTTTGCATCCGTAAATGCACCTTTTGTATGCCCGAAAAGTTCGCTTTCAAATAAAGATTCAGATATAGAACCCATATCAACACCAATAAAAACTTCGTCATTACGAACTGACATCCTATGTAATTCTTTAGCAATCAATTCTTTTCCTGTACCATTTTCTCCGGTAATCAAAACATTCGTATCGGTTTTAGCTACTTTTCTGGTAAGATTAAGTGCAGATGTCAATGCTTTGGAATTGCCAATAATGTAGTTATGGTCTTGATTGATAACTTGTTTTAAATTACTTTCATTCTTTTTTAATTGATGAATTTCTTTTTGAGATTTACGCAGTAAATAAGCAGATTTAACAGTAGCTAAAAGTTTATCATTATTCCATGGTTTTAGTATAAAATCTGAGGCCCCTTCTTTTAGTGCTTCTACAGCTAAATCAATCGCTCCGTAAGCAGTCATCATAATTACAGATGTATTGGGAGCTCTTTTTTTGATTTCCCTAAGCCAAAACAAACCTTCATTACCAGTATTTACCCCAGATAGAAAATTCATATCAAGCAATACTATGTCAATTTCTTTCAAACTAGGATAAGATGATACTTGATTAGGATTGGTTATAGTGGAGATTGTTTTATACTCAAATTGAAGTAGTATTTCTAGTGCGCTCAAAACGCTTTTATTATCATCAATTATAAGAATGCTTCCATCGATCATTTTAATTATTTATTTATTCTAAGTTTTAAAGCTACAAATTCAAACAATCACTCAAAAGAAACTGTCAAATTTTTTTACACTTATTGTATATATATTTTACAGGTTCCTTTACGTTTTTATTTAAAAATTGCGTTATTTAACTGATTTATAGTTATTTGTATTTATGGCATATAATTAGACATAGGTTTCGTACAAAGTAATACCATGAACAGCTTTCAAAAAATAATAATAATTCATTTCCTTTTTATTTGTGTCACTTCGTATTCACAAAATAGTTGGTCTTTAGAAGAATGTATCACCTATGCACTAAATAATAATTTGAAACTGAACGATTTAAATTATAACATCAAATCTAATCAAGAAAGTTATAGACAGTCGTTCAGAGAGATGCTCCCAACCATATCTACAAATTCCAGCTATAATATTCAATATGGTCGATCTGTTGACCCAAATACTAATGAGATCGTTAGTTCGGATTTCTTTTCTAACAATTATTCAATAAATGCAGACATTGTTGTTTTTAGGGGTTTTCAAAAATTAAATACGATTGCTTCAACTAAATTTCTATATAAAGCTACACAAGAGGAAAATTTACAAGAAAAGTATCTGCTATCTTTCCGTGTAATGACAGCATTTTATGATATACAATTTTATGAAGGCCTTTTACAAATTTCAAAGGAACAAGCCGATATTTCATTGACAAATTATAATTTCGTAAAAAGACAAATTGAACTGGGCCTAAAGGCTGGTGCTGACTTATATGAAGCAGAATCCATACTCATTGCAGACAAACTGCTTGTTACTCAAAGTAAGAACAATCTGAAAGCAGCTCAACTAAAATTGATACAAGAAATGAATTTGGAAGGTGTAAGCACTATTGAAATCAATATTGTACAAGATGATATTGTAATGGATGAAAACGAGCTACATCAAATCAATGCTGATTCAGTATATAATGATGCTCTTTCCTTTCTACCAACTATTAAAGCACAAGAATTTCGAGTTAAAGCTGCTAAAAAAGATATAGCAATCGCGAGAGGAAACATGTACCCATCCCTCACATTTTCTGCAGGTTATGGAACAGGTTTTTTTGAGACAAATGTCGATGCTACTGGAGAGGTAATCCCTTTTCGTACACAAATAAAAGACAATGCGTCACAATTTATTGGTGTTTCATTAAGAATACCCATCAGTGAACGATGGAGCAATCGTTCACAAGTAAAGCAACAAAAAATTGCTTTAATACAAGCAGATAATAATTTAAATATCCAAAAACAAGAACTTAACAAAATAATACAGGAACTAATTCAGGCTTATGAAGCCTCAAGATCGGAATATGAACAAACGAAGCAAAGTGAAGCCTCTCGGTTATTGGCTTTTGAAATAGCTCAAAAAAAATATGATAAAGGATTGATAAGTGCTTTGGATTTATACCAATCTAAAAATTTTTATGCTAGTTCACAGAATGAAAATTTACAAATAAAATTAAAACTAAAGGTTCAGAAGAAAACGCTAGATTTTTATATGGGATTACCCATATTTAATATAGATCAAACAAACTAAAACAACATAATGGATATAAAACTTGAAAAGAAAAAAGGATTACGACCTAAACACTATGGTTACATAGGAATAGGTCTGTTAATGCTATTTGTTGGATGGAAGATACTATTTGGAAATTCAATTACAACTTTTAGAACAGAAAAGGATAAACTATCTATTGCCCAAATAACACAAGGCAAGTTTGATGATTATATTACAATAAACGGCAATGTTGCTCCAATAACTACCATTTATATGGACGCCTATGAGGGTGGTCGTGTGACCGAAAAGTTGATTGAAGAAGGTGCAACAGTCAAAAAAGGGGATATTATTTTAAAATTAGAAAATAGTGGTCTTTATGAGCAAATTTTGGCAAGTGAGAGTAACTTAGCTCTAAAACAAAATGATCTTCGTTCTACAAAACTAACTTTTGATTCCAGACAAGTAGAAGGACGCAAGGATTTGGTAAACTCAGAATATGAGCTACAAAAACTGCAGCGGAATTATGAGCAAAGTAAAGCACTATTTGATGATGAATTAATTTCAAAAGAGGAATATCTTTTATCAAAAGAGAACCACGAATTATCTCAAAAAAGATATGATATTATTAAACTACAGACAGAGCAGGATAAAAAACTTCGAAGTACCTCGTTAGCCGGATTGGATACAGATTTGTTCCGGATGCAAAAGACATTAACAATGGTCTATGAACGACTTGATCATCTAAATGTGAGAGCACCAGCTGACGGACAATTGGGTTTTTTAGATGCAGAAATAGGTCAAAGTATAGGTAAAGGTGAGCGTATAGGTCAAATCAACGTTTTGACAGATTATAAAATAGAGGCTACAATTGATGAACATTATATTGACCGTGTGCAAAGGAATCTGACTGCGATTTTAGAGCGTAACGGAAAAGAATTTTCATTGCGACTACGAAAGGTATATCCAGAGGTACGCGGTGGAAAATTTAAAGTAGATCTCGTTTTTACCGAAAACAAACCTGAGACCATTCGAACAGGACAAAGCTATAATATCAAATTACAACTGGGAGAATCCAGCGATGCACTCTTATTACCCAAAGGCAGTTTCTTTCAAAGTACGGGAGGTCAATGGATATTTGTTGTTGATGGTAACAAAGCATTAAAAAGGTCGATTAGTATTGGAAAACAGAATTCAAGATATTATGAGGTGCTTGAAGGCCTACAAGCAGGAGAAAAAGTAATCACGTCTAACTACGATAGCTTTGGTGAAGCTGAAAAAATAGTATTAAAATAAATAAATCAAAAATGATACAAATCCAAAATTTAAAAAAGAGCTTTAGAACAGAAGAGGTGGAAACTCTAGCTTTGAACAATGTAAACCTAAACGTGGCAGAAGGTGAATTTACTGCCATTATGGGCCCTTCCGGTTGTGGAAAATCTACTTTGTTAAATATCATTGGCATGTTGGACAACCCTACGGATGGCAAGTATCAATTTGCCAATCACGAGGTGAGCGGTTTAAGGGAAAGTCAACGTACCCAATTACGTAAAGGAAATTTGGGCTTTGTCTTCCAAAGCTTTAACCTTATTGACGAGTTGACCGTTTTTGAAAATGTGGAGCTCCCCCTTATTTATTTAAAAATGAAAAAGGGCCAACGCCGGGAAAAAGTGATGAATGTATTAGAACGGATGAAAATCGCCCATAGGCAAAAGCACTTTCCGCATCAATTATCAGGGGGCCAACAACAGCGTGTGGCTATTTCCAGAGCAGTGGTAACGAATCCTAAGTTGATTTTAGCAGATGAGCCTACCGGGAATCTGGATTCTAAAAACGGAATAGAAGTAATGAATTTATTGACTGAACTCAATCAGGAAGGTACCACCATAGTGATGGTAACCCATTCAGACAGGGATTCTCATTATGCACATCGAATTGTAAACTTGTTTGATGGCCAGATCGTAACCGAAAGCAAGAACAGAGCTATAGGAGCTATGATATAGTTTTCATTAATTAGTTAAAAAAACGAACAATCATGTTTAAAAATCATTTAAAAATAGCATGGAGAAGTCTTAAAAAACGACCATTTTTTGCTTTTCTGAACACTTTTGGATTAGCCATTGGAATTGCCGGCGGACTTCTAATTTCATTATATATCTATGATGAGTTAAGTTATGACAACATGTTTGCCGATGCAGACCGTATACACAGAGTCAATGCAGACATTAAATTTGGCGGTGAGGATCGTAAATTTGCTGTAACTCCTGCTCCTATGGCAGAAACAATCGACAACGATTTCTCAGAGGTAGAATTAGCCACGAGGTTTAGAACTCGAGGGAGTGTCTTAATTAAAAGTGTGGATACCGATGTTAACATAAAAGAACCACAGGCTACTTTTGTAGATTCTACATTTTTTGAAATGTTCGGAATTGATCTTCTGGTGGGAAATTTAAAAACGGCTCTAAAATCCCCAAACACCTTGATATTAACAAAAACTGCTGCTGAAAAACATTTTGGAATTAATGATGCATTAGGTCAAAATTTAGTATTGAACAATACAGAAACTTTTACGGTGACGGGGGTAATAGAAGACTTACCCAAGAATTCATTTCTAAGAGACCATTCAATTTTTATGTCCATGGCCGGTTATGATGATTCACGCGTGGTGAATTGGGGAAGTAATAATTACCAAACATTCATTAAACTTATTCCCTCGGCTAATATTGACGATTTACAAGTTCCATTACTAGGGTTTCTGAGTAAATATGTAATTCCGGGGATCCAACAATTCATGCCTGGCATTACAGAGGAACAATTTAAAGCAGCTGGTAATCATTTAATATACAGCACAATCCCTTTGACAGATATCCACTTAAAATCTGACCGGGTAGCCGAAATAAGTGCTAATAATGATATTCAAAGTATTTACATACTCTCTTTCATTGCTATATTTCTTATTGTTCTAGCTTGTGTGAACTTCATGAATTTGTCTACGGCACATTCTCTTAAAAGAGCCAAAGAAGTAGGCATTCGAAAAACATTAGGGTCCAATAAAATAGAACTTGTCCGTCAATTCTTGATAGAATCGGGTTTAGTCTCATTCGGCTCTCTTTTGTTCGCAATTATCCTCGCTATAATTATCCTACCTTTTTTTAATGATTTAGCAGATAAAGATATTTCGATACCTTATGCTAACCCAATTTTCTGGTTGATTTTAGTTGCATCCGGAATTATACTGGGCCTATTTTCCGGTAGCTATCCTGCATTTTTTATGTCAAGATTTATTCCTGTAAAAGTTCTCAAAGGAACAAGCAGTAATAGCCTGGGAGGTGGAAAAGTACGAAATGGTTTGGTTATTTTTCAATTTGCTATTTCTGTTTTTTTAATTGTAAGTACGCTGGTCGTTTATCAACAGTTAGATTATATTCAAAATAAAGACCTTGGTTTCTCAAAGGATCAAGTTCTGATTGTTAATGATGTATTTTCAATTGGCGATCAAGTAGCTTCTTTTAAAGAAGAGGTAAAAAGGCTAGGCTATGTTAAAAACGCTACGCTAAGTAGTTCTTTCCCCACACCTTCAAACAGGTCTGATAGTACTTTTGCCCCAGAAGAAGGAGCGACAGACCAAGAGAATGCATTGAGTATGCAAAGGTGGGGCATTGATCATGATTATGTTTCCACTATGAACTTTAAGATAATCGCTGGAAGAGATTTTGATCAGAAATTTAAAAAGGACTCAACAAGCATAATTGTCAATGAATCAGCCATATCTGTTATTGGAGTTTCACCAAATGAGGCAATTGGTATGCGTTATACCCCTGATTTGGGTTCAGAAAATCCTGAATATTTTACAATTATAGGTGTTGTAAAAGATTTCCATTTTTCCCCCTTTAGGGAAGAAATTGAATCTCTGAGTTTGCATTTGGGTGATAGGGCAGAATCACTGGCAATAAAACTAGAAGCCGGGAGTTTTTCAAATGCAATAGCCGGTATCGAAAGTGTCTGGAACAAGGTGGCACCTGGACAGCCTTTTGATTACTATTTCATGGAAGACTCCTTCAATGACACTTATCAATCAGAGCAACGCTTAGGCCGTATTTTTTTCATTTTCACTTCACTTTCCATTTTAATCGCTTGTCTTGGATTGTTTGGTCTGGCAGCATTCAATGCTGAAAAGCGCACCAAGGAAATTGGAGTTAGAAAAGTATTGGGTGCAAGTGTAAGCCAAATATCATATCGACTTACTATGGATTTTTTAAAGTTAGTAGGTATCGGTATACTCATTTCGCTACCGGTAGGCTGGTACGCGATGAGCAAATGGCTGGAAGATTTTTCATACCGCATAGAAATTGGGTGGTGGGTTTTTCTTCTGGCAGCGTTATTGGCAATAATTATTTCGATATTGACGGTAAGCTATCAAAGTATTAAAGCAGCTATTGTGAACCCGGTAAATAGTTTACACACAGAATAAATCATCAAAAGCGAGAAACATGTTTAAAAACTATTTAAAAATCGCATTCAGAAACCTTCTTAAAAACAAGGGATACACGGCAATCAATATAGCCGGCTTGGCTGTAGGGGTCTGCTGTTTTATTCTAATTTCTCTTTTTGTCAAAAACGAGTTTAGCTATGACCGATTTCATTCTAATGCGGACCGTATTTATAGGGTATGGCAGCATGAAAATTACGGACCGAAAGAAGATTTTGTAAACACGACTACTCCGGTTTCCATGGTAAATGTGCTAAAAAGCAATTATCCCGAAATTGAAGACGGTAGTAGGGTGTTTCAATTTAATGCCCTTGCTAAAAGAAATGAATCCGAATTCAATGAAGCCATTCGGGCTGTAGATCCAACCTTTTTTCGAATATTTGATTTTAGCATTTTAAAAGGTAACAGTGCCGCCCCCTTCTCAAGTGCCAATGCAATTGTATTGAGTGAGTTCTCCGCAAAAAAGTACTTTGGAGAAGAAAACCCTATTGGCAAGTCCTTGTCATTGGAATTTAACGACGAAATAAAATTCTTTGAAGTCTCTGCCATCGCGGCCAATCCTCCGCAGGAATCCAGTATTCAATTCGAAATGTTGGTTTCCCTTGAAAACGAGGCTCAATTTTTTAGTGATGGCATAAGAAAGAGTTGGTTTAACGTAACGGTCGAGTCCTATCTGTTGTTAAAACATGAGCAATCTGCAGCACAATTGGAGGCCAAATTTCCAATAATTATTAAACAATATCTTGGTGACAATTTTGAAGAAGATACTTTTTTTCTACACTTACAACCCCTAACCGAAATACATCTTGACTCTTCTTTGCCAGCCGGTCTGGAACCTATTTCCAACCCTAAATACGCCTATGTTATGGCTACCATTGGCTTTTTAGTGTTGCTATTGGCTTGCATAAATTTTGTCTCCTTGGCGGTAGGACGTTCGTTCTCACGGGCAACCGAAGTGGGCGTAAGAAAAGCTTTGGGAGCTTTCCGTAAGCAAATTGTATATCAGTTTTGGGGTGAGTCACTGCTCATCACATTAATGGCGGTTCTATTTGGTATATTCCTGGCATTTTTATTTCAGGGAACTTTTAATTCCCTCACGGGCAAATTGCTTCATATAACTTTCGATATCGATTTTTGGTTGATCACCATTGGTTTGGTGGTCTTTATTGCACTAATAGCAGGAATCTATCCCTCTATGGTCCTTTCAAAATTTAACCCAATTGAGGTTTTAAGGGGAAAAATGGGCAAAGGTACCTCGATGGGGTTTTTCGGAAAAACCCTAATAGTTGTGCAATTTGTGGCATCTATAGTTATGCTGATCGGCACCTTGGTTATAGGCCGGCAAATAGACTTTCTGGTAAATAAGGATCTTGGTTATCAACATGATGCCATAGTGGTGGTGCCTACCAATATGTCTGGCGAGGAGGCTGATACCTTTGCCGATTTGTACGTCGCAGAGCTAAAAAAACAACCACAAGTAATAGAGGCTTCTAGAGTGCAATTTAGTTTTATTGAAAATGGCTGGTTTCAATTTGGATTTACAGATGGTAAAAATATTTATAGAGAGTTCCAATTAAATTTTGTAGATCCGGGCTTTCTGAAAACCCACAATATTCAGCTTGCAGAGGGTAGAGATTTTCAACAAGGGAATATTAGTGATGCCCAGAATGGGGTATTGGTAAACGAGACTTTTGTCAAGGAATTTGGTCTGCAAAACCCAGTAAACACCCCTTATGATAAATTCGATATAAAAATTTTAGGGGTAATGAAGGATTTTAATTTTAAATCATTGAACACTACAATTGAACCGCTCATGCTGGGTATAAATCCTGACCCGATTTTTAAGCATGCCGAGAATGTTGAATCGCAGTATGATTTTCAACCGAGAGTTTCGATAAGGCTTAATGCCGAAAACAGCACCATGGGTATTGCCGCCTTGAAAAGTACTTGGGAAAAAATCAATCCATCCCAAGAGTTCGAATATGCATTTTTAGATGAAGCGTTGTCCGCACAATATCAGAATGAATTGCGTTCCAAAACTATCGTAAACATTGCTTCTATTCTTTCAATTTTTATTGCTTGTTTGGGATTGTTTGGTCTGGCCACGTTGACCGTTGCCCGCCGAACCTTTGAAATTGGCATCCGAAAAGTAATGGGGGCAGGTGTAATGAACATAGTAGGAATGATAGCAAAGGACTTTGTCAAACTCGTTCTGATCGCCACCCTCTTGGCCTTCCCAATTGCCTGGTGGGCAATGGACCGATGGCTTCAGGGTTTTGCATATAGCATTGGGGTAAGTTGGTGGATTTTTGCATTGGCCGGAATCATTGTCATTGGAATAACCTTAATTACCGTAAGTTTTCAATCGATTAAAACTTCGATGGCCAACCCAGTAAAGAGTTTACGAACGGAATAAAAAAATATCATGTTAAAAAACTATTTTAA
>Ga0209344_10005189_pt1 | contig 11377 bp, 11 predicted proteins | sample Cruoilmetagenom6_FD_187293 | JGI IMG/M metagenome (GOLD analysis project Ga0209344, IMG submission 187293) | Oil polluted marine microbial communities from Coal Oil Point, Santa Barbara, California, USA - Santa Barbara Oil Seep Sample 6 (SPAdes)... | ecosystem: Environmental > Aquatic > Marine...
TTCCAGAATTATTTTTTTAATTTATGTTTAAGAGTATAAAATCTAAAATATTAGTCTCTATTAAAAATAAGAAAATCAATGTTTTTCTGTTGTTTTTAGTATTGTCTTTTATAGTACTTTTATTTATAAAACTTTCAGCAACATATACCAATACGATAGTTTTTCAAATCAATAAATTTAATATTCCAGAACGTTATTTAGTATTGAATGATAGCGCACATAAATTAAAAGTAACATTAAAAACAAATGGGTTTAATTTGCTTAAGTATTATTTTAAAAAGCCTAAAATAAATATAGATTTCACTGAGAATATTGAAACATCTAAGGATTTTTATATATGGAATAAACATCAAGGTTTTTCAGATTTAAACAATCAATTTTCCAAAGATATAGAAGTTGTAAGCATTATTCCAGATACCTTAAAATTTAGATATGATATTAATGCTGTAAAAAAAGTTCCTATTAGATTGAATAGTAAATTGACCTTTAAAATGGGATTTGATTTATTAGATTCTATAAAAATAGACCCAGATTCAATAAAAGTAATTGGTCCAGAAGTTTTAGTATCAGAAATATCTTTTATAGAAACAGACACCTTGTTTCTAGAAGATATTAAAATGCATGTAGATAAACCTATTTCATTGCAATTGCCAAATAATAATAAAAATCTAAGTTTTTCAACTAATTCAGTTAGAGTTAATGCTGAGGTAGATAAATTTACTGAAGGACATTTAAATATTCCAATAACGGTTATTAATATTCCTGAAGGTATTAGTATAAAATACTTTCCAAAAAAACTTTACGTAACTTACTATACAAGTTTATCTAATTACAATAAGATAAATGTAGATGATTTTATAATAACTTGCGATTATAATAACATTGGCAATTCTTCAGAGTTTTTAACACCACAAATTGTAAAACAGCCAGAAATGGCAAGAAATGTCAAGTTATCTCAAAAACAGATTGAATTTATAATTATAGAATGATTATAGTTGGACTTACAGGAGGAATTGGTAGTGGAAAAACTACAGTAGCAAAGCAGTTTAATGCTCTTGGAATACCTGTTTATATAGCTGATGATGAGGCAAAAAAACTCATGAATAGATCTAAAATTATTAGAAGAAAGCTAATGGCACTTTTTGGAGATGAGGCTTATAAAAATAATACTTTAAATAGACCCTTTTTAGCTGATAAAATTTTTAATAACCCTTCTAATTTAGAGAAGATGAATGCTATTGTTCATCCAAAAGTCGCTTCCCACTTTAAACGATGGGTTAATAAACAAAATACGCCTTATATATTAAAAGAGTCTGCAATTCTGTTTGAAAATAACGCTTATAAAAATTGTAATTACGTGATTACCGTTACTGCACCTTTAGATATTAGAATTAAGAGACTACTAGAAAGAGATAATACTAGTATAGAAAAAATACAAGCCATTATAAATAATCAATGGCCAGACGAGGAAAAAGTAAAAAAATCAGATTTTGTTATAATCAATACAGAATTAGATAATACCATAAAACAAGTGCAACAAACCCATAATAAAATTCTTAACTACATACAATAAATCTTAAATTTTAACATTTGTGTTAATGTAAGGTTAAATGATAAGTATGCTAAATGTTAAAATATTAATTTTGAACGATGAGCAAAAGGTTATTCATCATACTGGTACTATTAATGAGCTTGTCTTTAGTGGGTATCATTTTCGTTCAGGCATATTATATAAATAACTCTTTAAAAAATGAAGAAGAGCAGTTTACTTTTAATGTAAAAAAGGCATTAAGCTATACATCTAAAGAAATTGAAGATAGAGAGTTTAAAGATTATGTGTTAAAACTTCAGCCATTAATAGATAAAGGTGTAACGCCAGATACAACAGCGTTTAGGGAGTTTTATTTAAAAGAAGATAATAGCAATTCTAACGAAAAGCTAATTTATAGAAACAGTATTTTAGAAGAGAATTATAAGTTGTCTTCATCGATCTTTGACATAGGTTTAGATAGTATTAATATTAGAAAAGTATTAAGCGACAGAGAGACCAAAGTATTAAAAGGAAATGCCCTAGAATCTAATTCTAATTTGAATTTAGATGCTATGATGTTTGAATTCGGTAAATTATCTAAAGGTGTAGAAATTTTTTATGATACAGCTTATGAAGATTTGTCTTATAGGCAGCCAATCCATAAACGTATTTCTAAGGAAGAAATTAATGCTTTATTAAAAGATAAATTAGCAGAAGACAATATTACTGTTGATTATCAATTTGCTATTTATAGTAACGATTTAGCAACTAAAGTACAAAGCGAAGATTTCGAACTTCAAAATGAGCAAACTTTTAGTGTACCAATCTTTCAAAATGAAAATGATTTAAGTAATTATAGACTGCTAGTAAATTTCCCAAAACGAAACACATTTATCCAGTCTTCAATTATTAAAATGTCCTTGCTTTCTATCATTTTCACAACTATTATCATCATTGCTTATTCAAGTGCTTTAATGCAACTTTTTAGGCAACGTAAAATTTCGGAAATAAAAACCGATTTTATAAATAATATGACTCATGAGTTTAAAACACCAATAGCGACTATAAATTTAGCTTTAGATGCCATTAAAAACCCAAGTATTATTGATGATAAAGAGAAAGTATTACGATACTTAAGAATGATTAAAGAAGAGAACAAGCGTATGCATGCGCAAGTTGAAAATGTATTAAGAATATCTAAATTAGAAAGAAACGAACTAAACATAAGTAAGGAACGAGTTATTTTGCACGACTTAATAGAAGATGCCGTTACACACGTACAATTAATTGTAGAAGATAGAAATGGTATGATTAATGTGAGCTTATTGGCAGACAAATCTTCTGTATTAGCAAATGAAACTCATTTTACTAATGTAATAGTTAATATTCTAGATAATGCTATAAAATATACGCCAGAATCTAGAGCTCCAATAATACATATTTCAACAGAAAATGTTGGAACTAATATATTATTAAAAATAAAAGATCAAGGCAGCGGAATGAGTAAAGCTGCACAAAAACGTGTTTTCGAAAAATTTTATCGCGAGCACACAGGAGATAGGCATGATGTAAAAGGTCATGGATTAGGTTTAGCTTATGTTAAACGAATTGTAGAGGACCACCAAGGTCATATATCAGTTGAAAGTGAAAAGGAGAAAGGAAGCACTTTTATTATAAAGCTTCCATTAATATCATAAAGCTATGAGTGAACAACAAAAGAAAATATTATTAGTAGAGGATGATCCAAATTTTGGAACAATTCTTAAAGATTATTTAATGATGAACGACTATCTAGTTACCCACGCTAAAAATGGTATGGAAGGCTTTGAGAAGTTTAAGAAAGACGATTTCGATTTATGCATCCTTGATGTTATGATGCCATATAAGGATGGTTTTACATTAGCTAAAGAAATTAGAGAAAAAAATACAGATGTGCCAATTGTTTTTCTTACAGCAAAAGCCATGAAAGAAGATGTGCTTAAAGGTTATAAAGTAGGAGCAGACGATTATTTAAATAAACCATTTGATAGTGAAGTTTTATTAATGAAAATTAAAGCTATCATTCAACGTAAAGCTACCGAAACGGTTGCAGATAGTAAACAATTTGAGTTTAATATTGGTGGTTTTCATTTAAATTCTAAGTTGCGTTTTTTAATTTATAATGGAGGAGAACAAGTAAAATTATCTCCAAAAGAAAACGAATTATTGCGTTTGTTGGCTTTACATGAAAACGATTTAATGCCAAGAGAATTAGCATTAACTAAAATCTGGAGAGACGATAATTACTTTACATCTAGAAGTATGGATGTGTATATTGCTAAACTTAGAAAGTATTTAAAACTAGATGAAAATGTAGAAATACTTAATATTCATGGTGAAGGATTTAGATTAGTTGTTAATCAGAATGCTTAATTAATAATTTTTCATAGTTAAAAAGCCAGCTAATAGCTGGCTTTTTTATTTAATATTTATTGTAGTCATCTATTTGAAAAGCTTTATTGTAAACTGAAGAATCTACCGTGTTATTTTCACTAGAATCATAATCCACTAAAATTTCCCAAACACCTTGTTCCTTTTTCAGAATAACATGAAACTGACCATAATAACTTTGTTCTTGATCAGTTTCAGGATGAATGGTCAATTTATAAATACCTCTTTCTGAAGCTGAGTTTTCGTTATTTAATCTCTCTAAAAAACGAAAAGATATGGTTTGTTTTCTATCGATAGATTCCCAACGTTCTTTGTAGCCATCGATATAAGTTTCTTTATTTTGAATTCTTTTTCCATCAGCATTTACCCGAATCAAGTCTTTACTATGAATACTTGAAAATAGATTATAATCGAATGTTTCAAACGCTTTAGTAAAGGGATGCCATACTTGGTTATCAATATTTTTAAAGTTTTCTTCTGTCTGCGAATAACAAATCATGCTTGAAACAAGGCATGCCAGTAATATTAATCTATAAATTTTCATTTCTCATTAATTTTATTGTTTATAGAATGAAATATGTCTTCAGTGTTATGGTTGTATTCAAACCATATAATATCGTCATTTTTTCTAAACCAAGTAAGCTGTCTTTTAGCAAATCGTCTTGTATTTTTCTTGATTTCAGAAATAGCAAAATTTAAATCCCATTCTTCATCTAGATACTTAAACAATTCCTTGTAACCAACAGTATTTAAGGCATTAAGGTGTTTTTTGTTTTGTAGTTTCTCAACTTCGTCTAATAATCCTTCCTTCATCATTAAATCGACACGTTCATTAATCCTATTATAGATTAATTCTCTTTCTGCAGTCAGACCAATTGAAATAGTTTTAAAAGGTCTTTTATGTTTGTTTTTATTTAAAAATGAAGAATAAGGCTTCCCAGAACCAATGCAAACTTCTAGAGCTCGAATAACACGTTGCGAATTGTCTATGGCTATGTTGCTATAAGAATCAGGATCTATTTTTTTTAATTTTTTCTGCAGTGTTTCAAGACCATCTGTCTCTAATAATTTGTTTAATTCCTTCCTTATATTAGAATCCACTTCAGGAAAGTGGTCTAACCCATTAATTACGGCATTAACATATAATCCAGAGCCACCAACCAAGATAACTATATCATGGGTTTCAAAAAGTTTTTCTAATAGTTGAATAGCATTTTTTTCAAAAGCACCAACACTATAATTGTCTTCAACAGATTTATGATGTATAAAATGATGCTTTGCTGAAGCTAATTCAATTGGAGTAGGAGCAGCAGTTCCTATTTGCATTTCTTTAAAAAATTGCCTGGAATCTGCCGATATAATTTCTGTATTAAAATAGTTTGCTAGTTTAATACTAAGAGACGTTTTTCCAATTGCAGTTGGACCAACAATGCTAATAAGCGTTTTAGTCATGGTGTAATTCGCATCCACATTTGTAACAAAATTCGGCACCATCCTGATGTTTTTCATTTAAGCAATTAGAACAACATTGGGTGTTAACATGAACAGGTTTGTCTTTAGGAGTTTCTTTGTGTTTATTTTGAGCCGTATATTCTGCCGAAACAATTCCGGTTGGTACAGCAATAATGCCATAACCTAAAATCATTACCATTGAGGCTATAAATTGACCTATTGGAGTCTGTGGAGTTATATCTCCAAAACCAACAGTTGTTAAAGTTACTATACACCAATAGACACTTTTTGGAATATTATTAAAGCCATTTTCTTCTCCTTCAATTAAATACATAATAGTTCCAATAATAACAGCTATTATAATAACAGCAAATAAAAATACCGAAATTTTGGCTCTGCTTGCTTTTAAAGCCAATACCAAATTGTTAGATGCTCCTAGAAATCTGGCAAGTTTTAAAATTCTAAAGACTCTTAATAATCTTAATGCTCTTAATGCAGCTAAAGCATGTACACCACCAAAAAGTAATGATAAATATTTAGGGAGTGTTGATAGTAGATCTATTATTCCATAAAAACTAGTAACATACTTTAAAGGTTGTTTTACAGTAACAATTCTTGCTATATACTCAATGGTAAAAAGAATTGTAATTACCCACTCTGAAATGTTTAAAAACGTATGGTATTTTATATCTATACTTTCGACACTTTCTAGCATAACAAGTACAATACTTGCTAAAATAACAACAAGCAGAATTAAATCGAATAATTTCCCTGCAGGAGTATCTGCTTCATAAATAATTTCATGAAGTTTGTCTTTCCAATTTTTATTTGTTTTATCATTCATTTAGTTCAAAAATACTAAAAGATTTATTATTTATGCTTTAAAACTATTAATGAGTTTTTTTGAATGTCTATAATATTTCCCATGAAAATTTTTAAACTTTCATAATATTCAGGACCGTAAATAGGTTCTCTAAAATTAAACTTAAAATATAATAAAATGTCATTGTCTACCATTTTTGTTGTAAAGGTTAATAAACCTTTGTTGTTAGGTAAGCTTATATTTGTTTTTTCAGGTAACTCAACCACTTCATAATTATCATTTAAATCTATTTTTAGAGTATATAAATAGGCTTTTTTATAACCAAAATCTATAGGATATGTTCTCTCTTGTAATTTAAATGGATTTTCTTCCATTGATTTAAAGAGAAATGGGTTAATATATATATTATCACCAATGTTTTCTGTTTGATATTCAATATCAAATTCTTCTAAGAACTCAAAACTAGTTCTATCTTCGCTAGTTACAGTGTGATTTATAAATGTGATTGATTGATACTTTTCTTTATATTTTTTAAGATAATCGGTTTTATTATCATAGTATGCTTTTTTTAATGGTAGTGCGTGATAACCAGTAGTAGTGACATTAATATTTCCTGAAAGAATTCCATTGTTTCCAAATTTTAGATCTATTCTGTGGTGAATGGTTGTAAGTTTTGTTGGGTTTAAATCTACCCAAGACCCATAAGTTTTGAAATCTAATAAATAACCATATTGATTTAAGCACCTAAAAGGTAATTGCCCGAAAGCTAAATATTTATCTGTGGCATCCAATAAATACGTGTTTCCATCAATTTTAATTTGCAATATTAAGTAGTTAAAATCTGATATTACAGGATATAATTTAGTTGGAAGACCATTCTCTCTAGTAGAAAGTAGTATTGGTGTAACATCAAAATCTTGACTTTCTAATAAGTTATATAGAAGGATATTTATCTCAGAAACTTTCCCAGATTTATTATTAACTAGATCTTTTACTGATACATCTTGCCAAATACCATATTTATCATTCCAAGTATAATTTGTTTGAACAGTCTTATAGATTTCTGTAGCTTTTTTCAAAGCATTTGTTTCATTTATAGTTGAACCTTTTATTAATTCTTTTGCATAACTATTGTTTCCTAATTGTTTACCAAGGTTCTTTTCAGTTTTTATTTCTGTTTGGACAGTTTTCCATGTTTTAGTATAATTATTGGTTAAGCCTCTAAAATCTTTGAAAGTTTTTAATTCGTATTCAAGTCTTGACAAATAATTCTCTTTTGTAGTCATGTAATTTTCCATAATAAAAGCTGGAATGTCTTTCATTTTATAAATTGTATTTATACAATTTGCTTTACCTCCATTACCAGCCTCCAAACATGCTTTTACAATAGTTTCTTCCATGTTTGCTAGTTTTAAATAGCCAACAAGTCTAATGTTATACTCCCAATTTCCAGGAATACTAGTGATGTATTCAGAATAAAGTTTTGGGATGTTGTCTTGAAAATTCCATCCTTTATATTTAAACATAAATGGAGAATCTATCATGTAACTATAATTAATTACAGAACCTTCTTTTAAATTTGGGAAGGTGAATTTTATAATAGTATTGTTTTCGTTATACACTTGTTCAATAATATCATTTTTATTCAATTTAGTTTTTGTAACAAGACCGTTTTCAATATTATAAGTAGTTGCCATAATATTGCTTACTTTCTCGCTTCGATTGCCTTTATTATATAGATAAATCTCAATAATGGCTTTGTTAAATCCTTGTTCATTAAAAATTTTAATTTTTTTCTTTACTTCTGTTTTCAACCTGAAATCTCTATTATCTACATAACTATTCCCGTATTCATATATTACTAAGGCATTTGCCGTAGAATCTTTTTCATAGCGATTAGCTTCTAAATCTGATCTAGTTACAGTGAAATTTTCAGAATTAAAATCTGATTGTGAATGAATGTTTATTACGAATAGAATAGCACAAATTAAGTAGAATGATTTCATTGATTATTAAGAGGTATTATTTTAAGATTCTTATTTCGCCTTAAGTAATTTTGAATGATATGTTGTGTATCTCTATTATTTTCCATTGGTGTAATAAGCGATTCTAATACTTCGCTATTTGTAATCTGATAATTAAGATTAACAAAACCTAAACCAACAAAGACGCCATTTTTTATTAATATAACACTGCGTTCGGCAATATCTCTACCTTTATCAACAATAGCCATGTTAGTGTTTTTATAACTATTTTTTTCAATAAGTAGTTTAACTCTCTTGTTATAGATATCTGTAGGCTCTTCTTGTATACAAGCGCCTTCACATTGTTTTATACTATAATTAAAACAGCTACTTTTAGATGGATATAAATCAGAAAGTTTCTGACATAGATTAAATTCTTCTACAGCATTAAATAAAAATTGTTTAGCACTATTCCTAGTGCTAAAAGTAGTAATGGCATTTTTTCTGCCATCAGCTTTGTCAATATTTAAATTTATATAACCATCATCATCTACAAAACTGTAAAGTGCATGTGTAAAAATAGTTCTTCGCAAGGCTCTATTAAATACAGGCTTGTTACGTTTTATTTCTTCACTCTCTTTTAATAAGGCAACCAGTTCATTTCCAGTTGCTTCGTAAGTGACTGCTGCAGTTTGCAGTTGTATTTTTTTAGATTTGGTATTGGTATTAGTAAAATGTTGATTGAGCCTGTTTTTAATGTTTTTACTTTTTCCTATATATATAATTTCACCTTTGGCGTTATGAATATAGTAAACACCAGTAATGTTTGGAAGGCTATTTAAAATTTGCCTTAAACTTGGATCCATTTTAAAAGTTGGTTCTACTACAATAGCATCTTGAACTATCACTTTTTTAATATCTTTTGTTAAAAGCATTTTAAAAAGTTTTACAGTAGCCAAAGCATCACCATTAGCTCTGTGTCTATCACTTACAGGAATCCCTAAGGCTCTGGCAAGTTTTCCAAGACTATAAGATGGCTGATCTGGAATAAGTGTTTTAGAAAGCGAAACAGTACAAAGTGTTTTTCGTTTGTATGGAAAACCCAAACGTTTAAATTCGGTTCTCAAAATTCTATAGTCGAATTCTGAATTATGTGCAACAATCACACAATCTTCGGTAATTTCTATAATGCGTTTAGCTACTTCGTAAAATTTAGGAGCATTTTTTAGCATGTTGCTGTTAATACCTGTAAGATTTACAACAAAAGGTTGAATGTCTCTCTCAGGATTAACCAGACTAATAAATTGATCGACTACTTTGTGGCCATCAAATTTATAAATGGCTATTTCGGTAATGCCTTCTTCGTTATACTTTCCACCTGTGGTTTCTATGTCTAATATGGCGTAAATGGTATGCTGTTTTTGTATGTTGTTAAGTTGTAGATTGAAAACTACAGCTGTTTACTGTTTATAATTTCGTTCACCAAAGATACTACTTCCAACACGAATCATGTTGCTACCACAATCAATTGCCAGTTGGTAGTCGCCACTCATTCCCATAGAAATAATGTCTAATTCTGAATGTAAAGGTTTTAACTGATTAAAAGTAGTTTTTAATTGTGTAAACTCCTTTTTTATTTGTTCTTGATTGTCTGTAAAGGTTGCCATACCCATAACACCAACCACATTCATGTTTTTTAATTCTGAAAATTCATTGGATTGTAATATGTCTGAAGCATCGTTTGTTGACATTCCAAATTTAGAATCTTCTGAAGCTATTTTTATTTGAATCAAACAATCTATAACTCTATTGTGTTTCTTGGCTTGTTTATTTATTTCTTTTAGGGTTTTAAAATTTTCAACACCATGAATTAAACTTACAAACGAAGCCATATATTTCACCTTGTTTCTCTGTACATGACCAATCATGTGCCATTGAATGTCTTTTGGCATTTGCTCATGCTTTTCAACCATTTCTTGAATTTTATTTTCTCCAAAAATGCGTTGTCCAGCTTGGTAAGCTTCCATAAGTGCACTAACTGGTTTTGTTTTTGAAACAGCAACAAGTGTAACATGTTCCGGTAATTGAGATTTTATGCTGTTGAGGTTTTTTGAAATGCTCATAAAATATTATTTCTAGTAAAAATACTTGTTGCTAGGTCAATTCAGCTAAACAACAAACAACTTTACGAAGATGCTTTTTATTAAAATTCATAAATAGTGACACCACTTCTTAGTTTGGGCTCAATATAGGTGCTTTTTGGTGGCATTTTCAAGCCATCGTTTGCTATTTGTTTCATCTCTTCCACAGAAACAGGAAGCATAACAAAGCCTACTTTAAATTCGCCATTGTCGACATGACTTTTAATATTTACTAAATCCTTTTTCCCATTTATATAAGTAATTCTTTGATCGTTTCTTAAGTCTTCTATTCCTAAAATAGGATTTAAAATGGTTTTATATAGAATTTGTGAATCTAAACTATCTAAAGATGTCTCCATATTATAAATGGTTTTACGTAAGTATAGTGAATAAAAATCGCCATCTAGATACATGCTAAAATGGTGCTTTTTAGAGGGATGATAAGGTATCTCTCCTCTATTTTCTATTCGGTAAAAGGCATCTAGCTGAATTAAAAATTCTTCTTTAGTTAATCCATTTAGATCTTTAATGAGTCTATTAAAGGCATGAATTTGTAAATCGGATTCAGGAATTAAATAACTCATAAAAAAATTATACTCCTCATGTCCTTGATGGTTAGGGTTTGCAGCTTTTAAATCTTTATGAAGTAAATATGACGAAGCAGACCTATGATGACCATCTGCTATATATATTGTTGGAATATTCGCGAATTCCGTTTGAATAGTTTCTATAGTAACTGGGTTGTCAACTTTCCATAGATAATGCGTGTCTCTATAGGTTGTAGTAAACTCAAATTCGGCCCTTTCTTTTTGTGTTTCTTTAATTATTGAATCAATTACTGTATTATCAGGATAGGTTAGGAGTACAGGTTCTGCATTAAAACCAACGGTTTTTAAGTAATCTTTAAAAATTATTTCACGATAAGCAATCGTGTCTTCATGTTTCTTAATAACATTGTTTTCATAATCTAACGCACTTGTAGCTGCTATAATACCATTAAATACTTGATGTTCTCTATCTACAATTTTATAGATAT
>Ga0209344_10005190_pt1 | contig 11376 bp, 8 predicted proteins | sample Cruoilmetagenom6_FD_187293 | JGI IMG/M metagenome (GOLD analysis project Ga0209344, IMG submission 187293) | Oil polluted marine microbial communities from Coal Oil Point, Santa Barbara, California, USA - Santa Barbara Oil Seep Sample 6 (SPAdes)... | ecosystem: Environmental > Aquatic > Marine >...
AACGAACAAAAACACAATAAAAAAAATGTGAGGAATAAGCGTTTCATTTACCGAAGGTTTGTAGCGTAAATATATTTATTTTAGCGAAACTATTATGGCCAAAACAAAGACAACATTTTTCTGCCAGAACTGTGGCGCCCAATATGCCAAATGGCAGGGACAATGCAATTCCTGCAAGGAATGGAATACCATTGCGGAGGAAGTAATCCAAAAAGCCGAGAAGGTTAGTTGGAAGTCTTCTGAAAACTCTTCAAAGAGAGTTGCCAAGCCACAACGCGTTTCAGAAATTTCAACACAAGCTGAAGCGAGGCTGAATACAAAAAACAACGAATTGAACCGTGTGCTCGGTGGCGGATTGGTTCCCGGTTCGTTAACGCTTTTGGGCGGCGAACCCGGAATTGGCAAAAGCACATTGATGCTTCAGATTGCACTCCAACTCCCATACAAAACGCTTTATGTTTCAGGTGAAGAGAGCGCCCAGCAAATAAAAATGCGGGCAGAACGCATCCAGCCGGTTTCTGAAAATTGTTTCATTTTAACGGAAACAAAAACGCAAAATATTTTCAGAAATATTGAAGAAATTGAACCCGATATTGTGGTGATTGATTCCATCCAAACCCTGCACACAGATTATATTGAAAGCACTGCCGGAAGCATTTCGCAGATCCGTGAAACCACTGCCGAGCTTATAAAGTTTGCAAAGGAAACTGGAACGCCGGTTATTTTAATTGGCCATATTACCAAAGACGGTAACATCGCCGGCCCAAAGATTTTAGAACATATGGTGGATACGGTTCTGCAATTTGAAGGCGACCGAAACCATATTTATAGGATCCTTCGGGCGAATAAAAATCGCTTCGGAAGCACCAATGAATTGGGAATTTATGAAATGCAGGGCAGCGGCTTGCGGGAAGTTTCAAATCCATCGGAAATTTTGATTTCCAAGAATGACGAAGATTTAAGCGGAACCGCCATTTCCGCAACTTTGGAAGGCATGCGCCCGTTGATGATTGAAATTCAAGCATTGGTGAGCAGTGCAGTTTACGGCACACCGCAGCGGAGTGCCACGGGCTATAACGCTAAAAGGCTGAATATGATTCTTGCCGTTTTGGAAAAACGTGCAGGGTTCAAACTTGGCGCAAAAGATGTTTTTTTAAACGTAACGGGCGGAATTACCGTTGACGATCCCGCGATAGATTTGGCCGTGGTTGCCGCGGTACTTTCCTCAAATATTGATATTGCAATAGACAAGCGGCTGTGCTTCGCAGCAGAGGTTGGCTTGGCAGGCGAGGTGCGTCCCGTAACTCGTGTGGAGCAACGCATTTTGGAAGCCGAGAAGCTTGGCTTTACGTCAATAGTAATCTCAAAATACTGTAAAATTCCAAAACAAAATTTTCACATAAATATCATTAAAGTGGCAAAGGTGCACGATGTGGTGCATCATCTTTTCGGGTAATTAGATAGAATCTCTACTTTAAAACCGCTTCCTCCAAATTAACTTTTTTTTAGCCTTAACAAAAACGCTTAATGGTATCTTTAGAAGTCAATTCTAAAAAAACCATTATGTCCTTCTTTTCAAAAATAAAACAGACCATTAGCTTAATGCAGGATATCGATCTGGATGCGCTGGGGAAACTTTCGCAAAAAGTAGATCTTTCTGAAATTATGAAAACTGTCGGTGAACTCGACGATCGGCAACTTGCGGGTTTGATGCGAATGCTGAAACACAAAGGCGGAAAAAAGGGACAGCACAAACTGCCGCCCATTGATGGCGATTTTTATGATTTGGCTTTAAAGCTCACTCCCCAACAACGCGAACTTCAAATAAAAGTGCGTAATTTTATGGAGGATGAAATAAAGCCAATTGCCAATGAATATTGGAACAAAGCTGAATTTCCCTTTCCAATAATTCCCAAAATGGCCGAGCTGGACATTTGTGGGCTTACCTACGAAGGTTACGGAACACCGTATGAAACCTATGTAATGGAAGGAATTATTGCGATGGAACTTGCCCGTGTGGATGTTTCCATTTCTACTTTTTTTGGAGTTCACAGTGGATTGGCGATGGGCTCTATATACATATGCGGAAGCGAGGAGCAAAAACAGGAATGGCTACCGAAAATGGCCAAAATGGAACTTATTGGCGCTTTCGGTCTTACGGAGCCTGAAGTGGGTTCCGCAGTTGCAGGTGGTTTGGGAACTACTTGCAGGCAGGAAGGTGACGAATGGGTTTTGAACGGACAAAAAAAATGGATCGGGAATGCAACGTTTGCCGACGTAACAATTATTTGGGCGCGCGACGAAGCTTCAGACCAAGTGAAGGGATTTTTGGTCAGAAAGGGAAATCAGGGTTTTAAAGCCGAAAAAATTGAAAACAAAATGGCGCTGCGTACGGTGCAAAACGCGTTAATAACAATGACAGATTGCCGTATCCCCGAAAGCGACCGACTTCAAAAATGTGATTCCTTTAAAGACACCGCCAAAGTATTACGGATGACGCGTGCCGGAGTAGCGTGGCAAGCGGTGGGTTGTGCTCGAGGGGCGTATGAAGCCGCTTTGAAATACACCAAAAAACGCGAACAGTTTGGAAAACCGATTGCTTCATTTCAATTGGTGCAAAATCATTTGGTTGAAATGGTCGCCAATCTTACAGCAATGCAGACGATGTGTTTCCGTCTTTCTGAATTGCAGGACGAAGGTTTGTTAACTGATGAGCACGCATCATTGGCAAAAGTATTTTGCAGTATGCGAACCCGCGATGTGGTAAGCCAAGCCCGGGAAGTTATGGGCGGAAACGGAATACTTTTGGAATACGACGTGGCCCGTTTTGTAGCCGATGCCGAAGCGATTTACAGTTACGAGGGAACCAAAGAAATCAATTCGTTGATAGTGGGTCGTGCGATTACGGGGTACAGTGCTTTTGTTTAAGGCGCTGGATTCGGAATTTGATTGTGTACCGCATCAATCTCTTTTACGATTTCTTTCGAGAGTGAAACGTGTATACTTTCAATATTTTCTGAAAGTTGTTTAATTGAAGTAGCGCCTATAATGGGAGCGGTCACAAATTTCTTTTGAAGTATAAAAGCCAAAGCCATTTGCGCAAAACTTAAATTGTGCTTTTTGGCAATTTCAAAATATTTCTCAGTAGCTTCCAATGCGGGTTTACTGCTGTAACGGGTGTATTGTTTAAACTGATTTATGCGCGAATTTTCATCAGCGATTCCGTTTAAATATTTTCCGCTGAGTGTTCCAAAACCCAAGGGCGAATAGGGTAGATACCCAATATTTTCACGTTGAAGAATTTCAGTAAGGCCTATTTCATCCTTTCGATTCAATAAATTATATGGGTTTTGAACGGATGCAATTTTCAATTTTCCTTTTCGCGCTTCTTCCAAATAGCGCATTACTCCAAAAGGGGTCTCATTTGAAAGCCCGATATGGCGAATTTTCCCTGCCTTAACGAAACCTTCCAAATTACTTAGAACTTCAGCAAAATTATCGCTCCATTTTTCATCTTCCTTATGGGAATAATCACGCTGCCCGAAATAATTGGTGTGACGCTCCGGCCAATGCAGTTGGTACAAATCGATATACTCAGTCTGCAAGCGTTTCAAGCTTTTATGAATGGAATCTTCCAAAGATTTTTTACTGAAATCCAACGGCTGCCGAATGTGGTCCATTGATCTGCTGGGCCCGGCAATTTTTGTGGCAATAATTAAATCTTCGCGATTCTTCTTTTTTGTAAGCCAATTTCCAATATAGGTTTCCGTTTTTCCCTGCGTATTAGGGTTTGCAGGCACGGGATACATTTCGGCACAATCAATAAAATTGATGCCTTTTTCTATAGCAAAATCGAGCTGTTCGTGGGCTTCAGCCTCTATATTTTGTTGGCCCCAAGTCATGGTGCCTAAGCAGAGTTTGCTTATTTGTAGATTTGTATTTAGTAGGGTAGTGTATTTCATTTACTGACTTTTTCCAAATAAAAAAACTCCATAGTATACTCCAAATATTCTGGCTGTGTAATACCTTCAGAGTAATAAATGTTTTCCTTTTGATTGTATCTTTTTAAATAAGCTTGGTTGATCTCTTTTTGAATTTCTGATGTAGGCTCTAGTTTTGTTCCTTTTACATTTAGCACTTTATCACCATACTTTAATTGACCGACACCCGTATCGATAAATGCCGTAAACCAACTTCTGGCACTCTTATTCCAACTTCTTGCAAAAACTCTTTTGTTGACCGATACTACCCAAATTTCCAAAAATGAATTTCGTTCAATTCCACCTTTTATTTCGGTATAATTATGATTTTTTAAGTGTGAATAAAAATCTTCGGGAAAATCCATATTATTGAGTTTAAAATTCGAGTTCCACCAAATGGGGGCAATGGTCGCTGTGCATTGCATCGGGCAGGATTACGGCCCGTTTTAGGTTATCCAATAATGGTTCCGAAACCAAATTGTAATCTATTCGCCAACCCTTATTGTTATTTCTGGCATTGGCGCGGTAGCTCCACCAAGTATAATTGTGCGGTTCTTTATTGAAATGTCGAAAACTATCAATGAATCCACTTTTCATAAAACCGTCCAGCCATTCCCTTTCCACAGGTAAAAAACCGGAAACATTTTTATTGCGAACGGGGTCATGAATATCTATCGCTTCGTGACAAATATTGTAATCGCCGCATATTACCAAATTGGGAATTTCTTTTTTCAAATTGTCAATATACTTCTGAAAATCGTCCATATAAGTAAGTTTGTGTTCCAAACGATCCATATTTGTACCGCTAGGCAAGTATAAACTCATCACCGAAACATCATCAAAATCTACACGGATGTTTCTTCCTTCGGAGTCCATATATTCAATGCCGGTGCCATATTCTACATGATTCGGCTTTATTTTTGAAAAAATTGCCACCCCGCTGTAGCCTTTTTTTACGGCGCTGTACCAATAATGATAGGGATAACCTGCTTTTTCAATTTCCTCGATTTCCACTTGGTCAAAATTGGCTTTTGTTTCCTGTAGGCAGATAACCTCTGGATTTGCGGCTTTTAACCAATCAATAAATCCTTTGCGCATAGCGGCGCGAATTCCGTTTACATTGTACGAAATAATTTTCATTGTAAGTAGCTTTTATTTAAAGCCACTAAGTTAATTAACATTGTATTTTTACACGGCTCACGCCCGTAAAGATTTTCATAATATATTCACAAAATATAATCCGCTACATTAAGTTATATTGGTAATGAAGTTATTCCTGTCTGTTTCTCTTTTTTTTATTGTGGCCGCTGGCTATGCACAGGATATTTCATCAAACTATAAAGAGAAAAAAGTTGCATTAAAGGATACCGTGGTTTTGGATAGCGCGGGAATCAATCCCAAACGTTTCGTGATTCTTGATAATGATGGAAATTCACCCAACCCATTTGCGTACCGAATTGATTTTAAAAAAGGGACTATTATTTTTTCGGAGGAATTGCAGCAAGAAAACGATTCGCTAACCATTCAATATTTACAGTACCCAGAATTTTTAACGCGTGAATATTTCGCCCTTGACCCGAAAATTATAGTGGAAAATACAGGGCAAATAGAGAAGCTCTACTCACTGGACGAAAGCACCAATAAAAACACATTTACTCCTTTTGATGGGTTGAACACTTCGGGTAGCATTTCCCGCGGCATTACGATTGGAAACAATCAAAATGCAGTGGTGAATAGTGAGCTTGATCTTCAGATAACTGGAAAACTGAGCGATAAAGTTTCTATTCGGGCATCCATTCAAGATGCGAATATCCCCACGGAGGAAGGCGGTTATTCACAAAGTTTGAATGAATTTGACCAGATTTTTATTGAACTTTTTGGCGAAAATTGGAACATCCGCGCTGGTGATATTGATCTTCAGAACAGCAATAGTTATTTCGGAAGATTTACAAAAAAGGTACAAGGAATTTCTCTGGGGGGAACTTTTAATAATGAAGACGGTTCAAAAATTTCGGCCTTTGCCTCGGGTGCTTTGGTTCGCGGCGTTTTTTCCAAAAGTGAATTTATTGGACAGGAAGGAAACCAAGGGCCCTATAAATTGGTCGGGCCCAATGGCGAACTTTATATTTTAGTAGTTTCGGGTAGCGAGCGGGTTTACGTAAATGGGCTTCTTTTGCAACGTGGCGAAAACGCAGATTATGTGATAGATTATAACGCTGGCGAAATAAAATTTAATCCCACATTTCCAATAACCAGTAATATGCGCATTACGGTGGAATACCAATATACCGATAGAAGTTATACACGATTTATAGGCTACGGCGGCGGGAATTACACCAGTGAAAACCTGGATTTGGGTGTGTATATTTATTCTGAAAACGACGCAAAAAACCAACCGCTACAGCAAAATCTTTCTGAGGAACAAGTGGCTATTTTACAAGCCGCAGGTGATGATCGGGAGTTGATGAATGCTCCTTCCGCAGTACCGGATACCTATTCTGAAAATAAAATTCTTTATAAAAAGGAAATCATAAGCGGCGAAGAAGTATTCGTTTTTTCAAGCAATCCCGAGGATGAACTGTTCAGTGTGCGATTTTCACTTGTTGGGCCAAATAATGGTGATTATGTAATTAGTGAAACCAATGCTATTAGCCGTATTTTTGAATATGTTGCTCCCGTTAATGGGGTTCCGCAAGGAAATTATGCCCCTGTTATTCGGCTGAATGCACCTGTAAAATTACAGGTTGGCGGCCTAAACGGAAGTTTCCACCCTTCCGAAAAAACACGTATTGATTTTGAAGTGGCCGGAAGCCAAAGTGACCTCAACCTTTTTAGTGATATTGACGATAACAATAACGATGGTTTTGCGGGTAGATTGGCCTTCAAACAACGTGTTTTGACAACGGCAGATACATTAAGAATAGATGGCTTTGGTTCGTTGGATTTTGTTCAAAAAGATTTCAGGACCATTGAAAGACTTTATAACATTGAATTCAACCGCGATTGGAACCTGCTTAACCCAATGGGGAACCAAAGTTTTGTAATTTCAGGCTTTGAAGTCTCGCACCCAAAGATTGGCGGTGGGCGCTACGAGTTCCAAAACTTGAATTATTCTGAAAATTTCAACGGCACGCGGCAGGTAATCGCTTCAGAAATAAAATTAAAAAAACTAAGATTGCTTACCTACGGGAGTTATTTGAACAGTAAAGCCGATTCCATTTCTTCTAAATTTTTTAGGCTGAATAACACAACTACCTATTCTTTTGAGAAAGCTTGGGTGGGTGGAAAAGTGGCTTTGGAAAACAACCAAATAAAAGATGTTTCACGCGACAGCATTTCGCCCATAAGTCAAAAATTTAGTGCTTTTGAAATCTTTTCTGGCATAGGTGATAGTACAAAGGTGTTTGTGGAAGCCGGTTATCAGTTTCGGGTTAATGATAGTGTACGGAATAATGTACTTCAAAAGGTGAATTCCTCAAACACCTATTATTTAAAATCACAGCTTATAAATACAGAAAACGCCCAGCTTTCGGCCTTTGCAAATTATCGAACCTTAAAATACGAGCCCAAACCAGGAACAGGTTTTGATCCAAACGATTCGCTCCCAATAGTCATCGATGATCGGGAAACGGAACGTTCGCTGAACTCCAGAATAATTTATAATCAAGCATTGTTTGATGGTGGCGTTCGGTGGAATACCGCTATGGAATCTAATAGTGGGGTGATTCCGCAACAGGAATTCACATACTTTAAGACCGAGCCGGGACAGGGTGTTTACACGTGGATAGATTATAACAACAATGGAATTCAGGAATTGGAAGAGTTTGAAGTAGCGCAATTTCAAGATCAAGCGGAATACATTCGGATTTTGCTCCCCAATCAGGTTTTTTTAAAAATTAGGCAAAATAAATTCAGTCAAATCCTTACTTTAAATCCGCAAAATTGGACCAATAAAGATGGCTTTAAAAAGGTACTTTCACATTTTTATAATCAAACTTCCTATATTTTAGACCGAAAAGTAAAACGAAAGAATGATGGGTTCAATATAAATCCTTTTGAAGACGGCGGCGATGACCAATTGGGATTAACGCTGAATTTTAGAAATGCCTTGTTTTTCAATCGCGGAAAGCAACATTTTACTACTAGCTACACCTTTATTTCAACTTCTGCGGATAATTTATTGGCTGTAGGCCTGCAGCGCAATACTTTAAAAAGTCATCAATTTAACTTTAACCATAAATTCTGGGAAAGTTGGTTACTGAATTTAAAAGGCGCCACGGGCAGCAACGAAAGTCTTTCGGAAAATTTTGCAAGTAGGAATTATCGTCTCGATTCGTATGAGTTCAATCCGAAAATTTCCTACTTGCTTAGCCAGCAGACACGTTTTGATGTTTATTATGAATTTGCAAACCAGGATAATCAATTGGGTAAAATGGAAAAACTGAATCAGCAGACACTAGGTTTTTCCTTCGCCTACACCAATGCTGAAAAGATTTCAATAAACGGAGAATTCAATTATATAGACAATCAGTTTGAAGGCAGTCCATTTTCGCCCGTGGCATACCAAATGTTGGAAGGTTTGCAGCCAGGAACCAACTTTACTTGGCGCTTGCTTTTTCAGAAGCGGATTACGAAATATTTGGATGCCAACCTTTCCTATTTCGGAAGAAAAAGTGAAACATCAAAAACAGTACATACGGGCAGTATTCAGTTACGGGCGTATTTTTAATTTTTGTACCTTCATAAATCACTTAAAAACCATAAAGAATGTTGTCTAAGATTTCACTTTCGGTATTGCTACTTAGCTTTACAGTTTTATCCTGCGTTTCTTCACAAAATCAATCCCAAAACTTGGAAACCAATACCGCTTCAGAAATAGAGGCTAAAAAAGCGCTTGCGGCACGAATGATGGCCGATGGTTATTTGCCAGGCCGCATAATTTATTCTGATTTGGCTGATGATTGTGAATACACCATACAGTTAAAGGAAGGTGAGAAAGATTTCTATTATGTAGATCCTATTAATTTGAATGAAAATTTTAGAAGAGACAATCAAACAGTTTGGGTGAAATTTAATGGGCTGCGAAGAATGAACCGCTGTGAAAAGGCCGCTCCTGTTGAAATTACCGAAATTAAGAATCGGGATGAATAATTTATGTATCAAAAAAAAGGAGGATAAACCAATATCCTCCTCCTTCGAAATATAGAATTAACCACTTAAAAAAAATTATTCGGAAAGCCAATGTTTGAATGAAATGGTTTCTTTCATTTTTCCTGAAATTTCTGAAATTTTGATACGTTCCTGTTCCATCGTATCGCGATAACGGATGGTTACGGTATCATCTTCAATAGTTTGATGGTCCACAGTAATGCAGAACGGTGTGCCCGCGGCGTCCTGACGTCGATAGCGTCTTCCCACGGCATCTTTTTCGTCATAGATTACGTTATAATCCCACTGGAGGTCATCGATTATTTTTTGTGCAATTTCAGGCAAACCATCTCTTTTAATCAACGGAAGAACAGCGGCTTTTACAGGCGCTAAAATTGCAGGTATTTTTAAAACTGTACGCACGCTTCCATCCTCCAAAGTTTCATCTTGTAGCGAATTGCTCAGTACGGCAAGGAACATTCTGTCCAAACCAATTGAGGTTTCAACAACATAAGGTACATAGCTTTCGTTCAGTTCCGGATCAAAAAATTGTAATTTTTTACCAGAGAATTTTTCGTGTGCTTTTAAGTCGAAATCAGTACGGGAATGGATTCCTTCCAATTCCTTGAAACCGAAAGGAAAATTAAATTCAATATCTGCTGCGGCATTGGCATAATGCGCCAATTTTTCGTGATCGTGGAAACGGTAGTTTTCTTCACCCATGCCTAATGAAAGGTGCCATTTTAAACGGGTCTCCTTCCAGTACTCGTACCATTTTAGTTCTTCGCCTGGGCGAACGAAGAATTGCATTTCCATCTGCTCAAATTCACGCATACGGAAGATGAACTGTCGTGCCACAATTTCGTTTCGAAACGCTTTTCCGGTCTGTGCGATTCCAAAAGGAATCTTCATCCTTCCACTTTTTTGAACGTTCAAAAAGTTTACGAAAATACCTTGGGCAGTTTCTGGCCGCAGGTAAAGATCCATGGCGCTTTCAGCAGAGGCTCCTAGCTTGGTGCCAAACATCAAATTGAACTGTCGCACCTCGGTCCAATTTTTTGAGCCCGTTTCTGGATCAGCAATACCCAATTCTTCGATTAAAGCTTTTACGTCAGCCAAATCTTCCTTTTCAAGAGAGCGGGCCATGCGTTCCAAAACGGTACGTTGCTCTTCAAGATAGCGCACCACGCGAGGGTTTGTGGCTACAAATTGTTCCTCATCAAAACTATCGCCAAAACGGCCTTTTGCCTTTTCAATTTCCTTTTGTGCTTTTTGGTATAGTTTTTCGGCATAATCTTCAATAAGGACATCGGCGCGGTAGCGTTTTTTGGAATCTTTGTTGTCTATCAAAGGGTCGTTAAAAGCATCAACGTGGCCGGAAGCCTTCCATGTGGTGGGGTGCATCAATATAGCAGAATCTATGCCTACAATATTTTGGTGCATATACACCATGCTGCGCCACCAATATTCACGGATGTTTTTCTTTAATTCAACACCATTTTGGGCGTAATCGTACACAGCGCTAAGGCCATCGTAAATTTCACTTGATGCAAAAATATATCCGTATTCCTTTGCGTGGGATACTACTTTTTTAAATTGATCGTCGTTGTTTGCCATACCGCAAAAATAAAAAAACCCCCGTGATAAGTTCACAGCGGTTTCATTTATTTTAAAATTACCTACTTTTAATTTTAAATATAATTATTTGAGCTCCATGGTAGTGGTGGCAATTTGGTTTGGCCCATCAAAAAGGTTGATGGTATAACGGCCTTCCACAAGATTTACTTCTGCGGAATTCACCAAAATGCATACATCTAATTCATCATTTTCATAGAATACATTGGTAGAGGCACTGTAGTTGATATTTTTTTCTTCAAACTGTTTTACTGCGTCATCACCCATCATTTTATTGCGAGGGTTTATAACCTGAACATACAGTGTTCTGTCTCCTCTTTGCGCAATGGCGTTTGGCGCTAAAGTAAAGCATGCTCTAATTTTGTCGGCACGGCTGGCACGTTTGGTATCAACAACTTTGCCGCTGTTTCTGATAATTACAGCTTCACCGCGAAGGTCGGTTGCTTTTACAATAGAACCTTTTTTAATGGTTTCGTTCATAGCCAAGTTTTCCTGACTTACTGAGTCTACAACCATTCGTGTATTGGAAAGCTCCATTGAGGTGCTATCGCGCTCCATAGCGAGCTGTCTGTTTACAGCAATTAAACTATCAGCACGTTTAAAAAGCATAGAG
>Ga0209344_10005191_pt1 | contig 11375 bp, 6 predicted proteins | sample Cruoilmetagenom6_FD_187293 | JGI IMG/M metagenome (GOLD analysis project Ga0209344, IMG submission 187293) | Oil polluted marine microbial communities from Coal Oil Point, Santa Barbara, California, USA - Santa Barbara Oil Seep Sample 6 (SPAdes)... | ecosystem: Environmental > Aquatic > Marine >...
AATTTTGACAAAGTGCTTCTAATCGGAGAAAATTTTTATTTAACCGACACCAATGCTATAAAACTGAAAAAGTTTAATGATTTGAAAGCTCATCTATCCGAATACAAGTTAAACCAAAATTCAACCGTACTAATAAAAGGATCTAGAGGTATGGCTCTCGAAAGAGTGTTACCTCTTTTATAACGCGTTAGTGAAAATATAAGTAAACTATATTTTGTGGGATATACTGGATTCGAACCGGTGACCTCTGCCCTGTCAAGGCAGCGCTCTAAACCAACTGAGCTAATATCCCTTTAAACCTTTAATTAAGGGGAGCAAATATACTACTAATCCGATTTTAAAATAAGCACATTTTATAATTAAATTTCTATTCTTTGGTATTCTTTCTAGTTATATTTAAAAATACCTAATAACGCCTTACCCACAAAGGCACTTACTTGTTCTGCATACCGCTAAAAGAATAATACAATACCTTTCAACACACTACATTATAGTATTCAAAACGCTATAAGGCGTATTAAAACTAAAAACAACGTGCATCTGAAAATACTTTAAGGCATAGCTTATTGGGAACCAATGAGTATACTCCTAGTTAAAAGTGATTTTTTATTAGTAAAAGTCAGTAATGGCCATTAATGGAATTTCACTACACCACAAAAATTCAAATAAATTAATGAGGAAGATGAATGTCGAAATAACAAAACATTTCAAATAAAAAAGGCTTCCATGAAAATGGAAGCCTTTTAACGTGTGGGCCCTACTGGATTCGAACCAGTGACCCCCTGCTTGTAAGGCAGGTGCTCTGAACCAACTGAGCTAAGAGCCCCAAAACGAGTGCAAATATATAATAGTTTTACAATCTGCAAAAGAAAAATCAATAAAAAATTAAAGAACTTCGGCAACTACAAAATTACTTCCACCAACATAAATAAAATCTTCTTTGTCAGCATTTTTTTTCGCCGCTTTAAAAGCCTTATTTACAGAACCATATACCTCACCTTTAAAACCCAATTCAAAAAACATCTTCGCCAATATATTTTCATCCAATCCCCTAAATATTTTTGGTTTACAAAAATAATAGCGTGCACCTTTAGGAAATAGCGGTAATATTTTACCAATGTCCTTATCCTTTACAACTCCTAAAACAATATGAAGATTATCATAATTCTGCTGCTCTACTTGATCTAGCACTATCGATATACCTTCTTTATTGTGTGCCGTATCACAAATAATGGTAGGGTTCTCCCCAATTTGCTGCCATCGTCCCATTAATTGTGTGTTTTCCACGACATTTTCCAATCCTTGAACTATATGGCGTTTCTTAATTTTAAAGTTATCTAGCATATCTAAAGAAGCTAACACTCCTTTGACATTCTTTTTTTGATAAGCACCTAATAAACTAATTTTATAATCCGGGTAAGTTTTTTCATCGGCAAATACAATCTTGGCGTTTAAATCACCTGCAATTCTTTTAAATACCGGTGCCGTCTGTTTATCGAACTCACTGACAACAACAGGCACGTTCTTCTTGATAATTCCAGCTTTTTCTTCCGCAATTTTCTCTAAAGTGTCACCTAGCATATCGGTATGATCAAAACCTATATTGGTAATTAAACTTACTTCAGGTAAAATAATATTCGTAGAATCTAAACGACCGCCCAAACCCACTTCAATAATAGCTATATCTACTTTCTCAGTGGCAAAAAAAGAGAATGCCAACCCTACGGTCATTTCAAAAAAGGATAGTGTATTCTTCTCAAAATAGGTTTGATTTTTCTCAATGAAATCAACAACCCTTTTTTTACCAATTTTGACCCCATTAATTCGAATTCGTTCTCTAAAATCCTTTAAATGCGGCGAAGTGTAAAGTCCGACTTTATAGCCAGCCTCTTGCAAAACAGACGCTAACATATGACTACTGGAGCCTTTACCATTGGTCCCTGCTACATGAATACTCTTGAATTTGGTGTGTGGATTGTTTAAATGGACGGCAAATGAAATGATACCATCCAATTTAGAATTATAGGCTACTTTCCCCTTTTCTTGATACATTGGAAGTTGTGAAAACATCCAATCTAAAGTCTCCTTATAGGTCACTCTCCGAGTTTGAAATTTACTACCACGAAACCAACTTGTTGACTTGGTGCATTACTATCTAAATTCCATCTGTGCATAAATGCTGTTTTCTTAGCCGGCTCCAGTAAGCACGGATTATTATTGGTGGTACCCCTTACACCAGGTTCAGCACTGATTACCTTACCGTTTCTATCCACCACAATTCTGACCACTACTCTGCCAGATTCGTTGCACTCCTGCTCTACCTTGCCTTTATTTACTAAAGAACGACCATTAAGTCCGTATCCCCCGGTGCCACTTCCACTGCCAGGGCTACCATAATAACTGGTAGCATATGGGTCCCCATCTTGCTGACCTTTATCACCTGTTCTATTGTCATCTCCTTCACTGTCGGTAGCAGTCCCTTCTGACTTATTCAACCCTCCCATTAAGGCATCCAAAGCTTGCTTCTTTGCTTCTTGTTCTTGACGAGCTTTTTCTTCTGCATCCTTCTTTTGCTGAGCAATTCTAGCAGCCTCGGCTTTTTTCTTATTCTCTTCAGCTTCGGCTTTTCTTTTTGCATCCGCAGCCGCTTTTTCTGCTTTTCTCTTGGCTTCCTCTGCTTGATTGATTTTTATAGCTTCTTCACTCTCTCTAGTTAAAAGCTTTTCAGCTGGAGCTTCTTTCTCTGCTGCTGCCTCTTCCACTTCTTCAGGTTCATCAACAGCAACAGCCTCTTCTTGCCTTGTAGGCTCTACAGGTGGTGTATTCAAAGGTTGCGATTGAATTTTTTCCTTAGGTTGCACCTTTCCACTACCGAAATCCATTGTTCCGAAATTAACCGAAATGCCGTTCTCCTCCGGTGGATCCATGTAGGTGAGCCCAATATAAAATAAAACCAACAAAAGCGCACTTAACAACAATGTGGTAAGTGTCAGGGATTTCTTTTTATGTCTCGTATCTAAAAATGCCATTTAATTAGGGCGAACTGCCAAAATAACCTTATAATTATTTCTGTTTGCAATATCCATAACATTGACAGCTTCCTTAATCGCCACACTTTCCTCTGCCCTTAGAATTATAGTAGGACTATCTTGACCTGCCAATGCTTTTTTCAACTCAATTTCAATGTATTCTCCATTTATTCTTTCATCATTCACAAAATATTGAAGATTCTTATCAATACTTACAGACACATTTTGAGTATTGGTCGACTTTCCTTTTGCTTTCGGAAGCAACAAATCTAAAGCGTTCGGCGAATTTGCTGTTAGCATAAAGAATATCAATAACAAGAATACAATATCTGTCATTGAAGACATGCTAAAGTCTGGACTGACTTTATTTCTTCCTTTTAATTTCATGCTATAAAATTAAAGAGGTTCGTTTAATAAATCTAGAAATTCTACGGCGTTAGCCTCCATTTTATGAACCACCTTATCGGTTCTATTTACCAAGTGATTATAACCTACATAGGCAATAATACCCACAATAAGGCCCGCAACCGTTGTCGTCATCGCCGTGTAAATACCAGAAGCCAACGATCCCATTTCGGCTTGACCACCACTACTGGCCATTTCATGAAAAGCAAGAATCATACCAATAACCGTCCCTAAAAAGCCGATCATTGGGGCAGCACCCGCAACAGTAGCTAAAACACTGACATTTTTCTCCAGTTTGTATACCTCTAGAGTTCCCGCATTTTCAATAGCTGTATTAATATCATCCAATGGTTTCCCAATACGCGAAATGCCTTTTTCCGTTAATCTAGCGACCGGAGAATCGGTTTGTGCACATAAAATCTTGGCAGCCTCCAATTTACCCGAAGTCACATGATCACGAATTTGATTCATGAAGTTCTTATCTATTTTAGATGCCGCATTGACCGCTAATAAACGCTCAAAATAAATATAAAGGGCAACACCCAACATAATAAAGAGCACCGTAATAATTATTACACTACCTGTACCACCGTTAAATATCAAATCTATAACCGAAAGCGTTTTCTCTTCCGACAATAATTCATCGCTCGTTTCTTGAGCCAAATCCTGGAATAATAACATAGTGTCTTTTAAGTATTGAATTTGCCTTTATAACGATGATATGCAAATAAAATTATCCATGAAGGACAAAATCTCTTAATAATATAAATACCAAGGCACCACTAACAAAACCTATTAAAGCTAACCAGGCAATTTTCTTCAAATACCAGAAAAAATCGATTTTCTCCATACCCATAGCAACTACGCCCGCAGCAGAACCTATAATCAACATACTACCACCTGTACCTGCAGAATACGCTATAAAATGCCAAAGAGGACTATCCATAGGTTCACTGAACATACCCATACTTGCAGCAACCAGAGGAACATTATCAATGACGGCAGAACCTACCCCAAACAACATAACAACAATGTCAGTATTAGGTATTGCCTCATTAAGTGCGCCAGCAGCATTAAATAATATACCCAAAGATTCCATTGCCGCAACAGCCAATAATATACCTAAGAAGAACAATATACTGGGCAATTCAATTTTCGACAAAGAATGATGTACCGGACTATGGTGCCCTCCTTCTTCATGACTACCTCCATTTACACTGGATATGCTAAATTTTTTGTTACTGTAGACTTCTGCAAAGGTTGCCACAACTGCTAAAGACAACATCATACCTACATAAGGAGGCAGATGTGTTACGGTCTTAAAAATCGGAACAAATAAAATTGCACCAAGACCTAAATATAACATGGTAGCCCCATATTTAGATTTTGGACTTTCGTCATCTAAATCACCATCGATCAAACCTTTAAAAACCTTAAACCTTCCAGCGACTAAAACAGGTACCAACATACAAATCAATGACGGTAGCAATACATGGATCACCAATTGACCAGCACTCACTTTATTTGCTATCCACAACATGGTTGTAGTGACATCACCAATGGGAGACCATGCTCCACCGGCATTAGCTGTGATTACTATCATACCTGCAAACCACAACTTGGTTTCGCGATCTTTTATCACTTTTTGAAGAATAGTAATCAATACTATAGTTGCAGTAAGGTTATCTATTATTGCGGATAAAATAAAAGCTAGTATAGAAAATAACCATAACAACTTACCCTTCTCCTTCGTTTTAATAAAACCTTTAATAGTAGCAAAACCGTCGAAATAATCTATAATTTCAACAATGGTCATAGCCCCTAAAAGGAAAAAGAGAATCTCGGCCGTTTTACCCAAATGGTGCAAAAGAGATTCTTCCATTAAATGCATTCTGTCTAAATGCTCAAAATTGGAAAAACCGGACACAAGGCTTTGTTTAGCTGAATCAAACCAATTTTCATACCCATCTATTCCCAAAGCTATTAGAGCCCAAAGTATAGCCATCATGGCCAAAGCCGGGATAAGTTTGTCTATTTTAAGGTTGTGTTCAAGTGTAATGGCCAAATATCCAGCCAAAAAAACAATAATAATTATGGTTTCCATTTTCGTTTGGTTTTTTAAAATCTAAATGATAATATTTCAAATATAGGTTCTTATATCCAAAAGATTAAATCATCCAAATATATTTAAAATAGTCTGTGATTTCCTAATGAAACGACAATAATACCGAAGTTATCTGACATCCAAATACTTAAATCGATTTAATAAGAAGATTTTGGTAATACAACATTTATAATTTTAACGCTTAACAAAATGTTAAATATTTAAAGACCTTTAATCAAGGTGCCCCGCTATCTTATAATTCAACAAAACCGCCCTAATAAGTTTAATATTTAACTACGATATCTCTATCTTTGAAAGGATAACCCTTTATTTGTCTATAGATGGATTTTTCTTTAACTGAAGAACAAAAACTTATTCAACAAGCTGCTCGTGATTTTGCTCAAACTGAATTATTACCTGAAGTAATTGAACGAGATGACGCGCAACGTTTCCCAAAAGAGGAAGTAAAAAAGCTAGGAGAATTAGGTTTTTTAGGGATGATGGTCGACCCAGAATATGGAGGTAGTGGTCTTGATACGCTATCCTATGTATTGGCAATGGAGGAAATTTCTAAAGTAGACGCCTCTACATCTGTAGTAATGTCAGTAAATAACTCCCTTGTATGTTGGGGATTGGAAAAATTTGGATCTGAAGAACAGAAAACAAAATACCTTACCAAGCTATCTACAGGAGAAAACATTGGCGCTTTTTGCCTATCGGAACCTGAGGCAGGAAGCGATGCCACTTCTCAGAAAACTACGGCCATTGATATGGGCGACCATTACATTCTTAATGGAACAAAAAACTGGATCACCAATGGAAATAGTGCTAGTACCTATATTGTAATCGCACAAACCGATAAAGACAAAAAGCATAGAGGTATAAATGCGTTGATCGTAGAAAAGGGAACTGAAGGCTTTGAAATAGGACCTAAAGAGAATAAGTTAGGTATACGAGGAAGTGATACACATTCCCTACTTTTCAATGATGTTAAAATCCCTAAAGAAAATCGAATTGGCGAAGACGGTTTCGGATTCAAATTTGCCATGAAAACTTTAGCCGGTGGTCGTATTGGTATTGCGGCACAGGCACTAGGTATCGCCGCAGGCGCATATGAATTGGCCTTGAAGTACTCTAAAGAACGAAAAGCCTTTGGTACGGAAATCAGCAACCACCAAGCCATTGCATTTAAACTTGCGGATATGCACACCGATATTCAAGCGGCTCGTTTATTGGTATATCAATCGGCAATAGATAAAGACAAAGGCAATAATTACGACATTTCAGGGGCAATGGCAAAATTATATGCCTCCAAAGTAGCCATGGAAACTACGATAGAGGCTGTCCAAATACACGGGGGCAATGGCTTTGTAAAGGATTATCATGTAGAGAGATTAATGCGGGATGCTAAAATAACTCAGATATATGAAGGCACTTCTGAAATTCAAAAAATTGTTATTTCAAGAAATATCTTAAAGTAAATTTACTATCATTACTATACCCCCCCTATAAATAGTAGGGGTGATTTCTATGAATATGGTTTTACACTTTGTTAACCTCTCAATAAAGTTAGACTTTATTGTTAGAATGTTGCAAAAACTGAAACATACCCCCGATAACACACTACATTTTAACTTAAATTAACTTAATTTTATCAATCTGATAAATTGAGCTGTTTTAAATTTTATAATTATCGATTTTTTATGATTTTATTTAAATCGTTGAATTTATTCTTTCAATTAGTTTAAATCACTGAAAATAATTCAAATAAATTGATATTTTTGAAGAAATACCATATAAGATGACAATGAAGAAGCAAGGATTATATCTACCGGAATTTGAACACGATAACTGTGGGGCTGGATTTATATGCAGTCTTAAAGGGAAGAAATCCAATGACATTATACATAAAGCGTTAGAAATACTTGAGCGATTAGAACATAGAGGAGCTGTTAGTGCCGATGGTAAAACAGGCGATGGTGCTGGTATTTTAATTGATGTTCCCCATGACTTTTTTCAAGCTGTATGCAGCTTCGAATTACCGAAGGCGGGAGACTATGCTGTAGGAAACATTTTTTTTCCTCGCAAAGAGAACCAGCGAAGTTTCTGTATTTCAGTCTTTGAAGAAAATATCAAAAAACAAGGTTTAAAATTATTAGGGTGGCGAGATGTACCGGTAAACAGGTCTATACCTGGTAGAATTGCTACTGAAACAGAACCCTTTGTAAAACAGATATTCGTAGCCAAAGAAAGTCCTGAGCAAGATTTTTTCGATTTTAACTTAAAGCTATTCATCGCCAGAAAGGTAACCGAGCACACGGTCATAAAATCTAAATTATCAGAAAGTAAGTTTTTTTATGTTCCTAGCTTATCCACCAAAATAATCATATTCAAAGGTTTACTAATGCCGTTGGATATCAGTTTGTACTATTCCGACTTAATGGATTCAAGAGTTGTGACCAGATTGGCGTTGGTACACCAGCGTTTCTCTACAAACACCTTTCCAACTTGGGATTTAGCACAGCCATTTAGGTATATGTGCCATAATGGAGAAATAAATACATTGCGAGGAAATGTAACCCGTATGTTTTCTAGGGAAGAATTATTGAAGAGTGATATATTCGGAGATGAAATAAAGAACATTCTTCCTATAATATTACCTGGCAAGTCTGATTCTGCAACAATGGATATGGTAGTCGAATTATTGTTGATGACCGGAAGATCCTTACCAGAAGTAATGATGATTTTGGTTCCTGAGGCATGGGAGAAAAACTCGGAGATGTCAGAAGCCAAAAAAGCGTTCTACGAATACCACTCTTGTATGATGGAACCATGGGACGGCCCAGCCTCTATTCCCTTTACCGATGGTAATTTTATTGGAGCCGTATTAGATAGAAATGGTTTACGACCTTCTAGATATTCCGTCACAAAAGATGACTATGTAGTAATGTCTTCCGAAACGGGTGTTGTTGAAATAGCACCGGAGAATGTAGAATTTCATGGCCGTTTAGAACCTGGAAAAATGTTCTTGGTCAATATGGAAGAAGGCCGGATCGTCAATGATGAGGAAATCAAAGAGAACATAGCTAAGAAATATCCGTACAAAAAATGGTTGAAAGACAATTTAGTTCACCTGAAGGATATTCCTTATAATGACTGCCCTCTATTTTTAGGTGAAGAAACGCTAGAAAAAAGAAAATCTGTTTTTGGTTACACTTTAGAAGATATTAATACAATAGTTCTTCCAATGGCCAAAGCAGGTAAGGAACCTATTGGGTCTATGGGAGCAGACACACCCATAGCCGTTTTATCGCAACGTCCTCAATTAATTTACAACTACTTTAAGCAGCTATTTGCACAAGTTACGAATCCACCATTAGATGGAATCCGTGAAGAATTGATTACGGATATCAGTTTAACCTTAGGTAGTGACCACAATATTTTTGAATTTTCAGAATTACATTGTAGAAAATTAAAAATCCAAAATCCGGTTATTTCTAAAGAAGATTTGGATAAAATTAAAAATTACGATGTAAGCCCCGATTACAAGGTGGTTTCCATTCCTATGCTATATTCCATACAACAGGGACATAATGGATTAGAAGACGCCTTACAATCTGTTTTGGATCAAGCTTCGAAAGCCGTTGATGAAGGAGCAAATATTATCATTCTATCCGATAGAAATGTTAGCGAAGAGTTGGCGCCCATTCCAGCATTGTTGGCATGCTCGTTCGTGAATAGTGGATTACAAAAACTTGGAAAACGTTCTAAATTAAGTGTTATCATAGAATCTGCAGAACCTAGGGAAGTTCATCATTTTGCACTCCTATTCGGATTCGGAGCAAGCGCCATAAACCCTTACTTGGTGAATGAAATTATTGCGGAGCAAATCGAGGAGCATGATATTACAGAGATTTCATTCGATGATGCTATAAAAAATTATAACAAGGCTATAGGGAAAGGTATTTTGAAAGTAATGAACAAAATCGGTATTTCTACACTTAATTCTTACCGAGGTTCTCAACTTTTCGAATGTATCGGTATAAATACGAAAGTTGTCGAAAAATATTTCCCAAATACACCGACCCGTATTCAAGGTATAGGTCTTTATCAGATTGAAAAAGAAATTGCCTTACGTCATCATAAAACATTTAGCAAAACACACGTAGAAGCTACTTTAGACTTAGAAATAGGTGGTGAATACCGATGGCGAAGAGATGGGGAAAAACATATGTTCAACCCATTATCTATAGCCAAGCTTCAAAAATCGGTTCGAAATAACGAACCTGACACTTATAAGGAGTATTCAGGCATGGTAAACGAACAGTCGAAAAACCTGATGACCATTAGAGGTCTTTTTGAATTCTCCAATTATGACCCAATTCCTTTGGAAGAGGTTGAACCATGGACGGAAATTGTAAAAAGGTTTAAAACCGGTGCCATGTCTTATGGTTCTATCAGTAAGGAAGCTCATGAAAATTTAGCGATTGCCATGAACAGAATTGGTGGTAAGAGTAATTCTGGAGAAGGTGGTGAAGACCAAAACAGGTTCTACAAAAATTCTACAGGAGACTGGAGAAATAGTGCCATTAAACAAGTTGCCTCTGGTAGGTTTGGTGTCACTTCCAACTATTTGACGAATGCAAAAGAAATTCAAATTAAAATGGCACAAGGTGCCAAGCCTGGTGAAGGAGGACAATTACCCGGACCAAAGGTAAATCCAGAAATCGCAAAGACAAGAAATTCTACGCCATATGTAGGGTTGATTTCTCCGCCACCACATCACGATATTTATTCTATTGAAGATTTATCACAACTTATTTACGATTTAAAATCAGCGAATCGAAAAGCGAGGATCAATGTGAAACTAGTTTCAGAGGTTGGTGTAGGTACGGTAGCAGCAGGTGTTGCAAAAGCCAAGGCCGATGTCATATTGGTATCTGGTTTTGATGGCGGAACGGGAGCATCACCGTTAACATCGTTAAAACATGCTGGTTTACCTTGGGAACTAGGTATTGCCGAAGCACAACAAACACTCGTTCTAAATGATTTAAGAAATAGAATAGTTCTTGAATGTGACGGACAGTTAAAAACAGGTAGGGATGTTGCGATCGCTTGCCTTTTAGGTGCTGAGGAATTTGGTTTTGCTACAGCTCCCTTAGTTGCTTCAGGATGTATTATGATGCGTGTATGTCATTTAAATACATGTCCGGTAGGTATTGCAACTCAAAACCCCGAGCTGAGAAAGAAATTTAAAGGGAAACCAGAACACGTTGTGAACTACATGTATTTTGTAGCACAAGAATTACGTGAAATAATGGCTCAATTAGGATTTAGAACTATCAACGAAATGGTGGGTCAAGTTCAAAAACTAGATCGTAAGAAGGCAATAGATCACTATAAAGCTGCTGGTATCGATTTAACCCCTATTCTTCATCAAGTTGATGTACCCATGGGAACTAAATTCTACAATACCGAAAAGCAAAAGCATGGTATCGATAAATCTATCGAATTCGATATTATTGCAAAAGCTAACCCTTCGCTATTCAGAAAAGAAAAGTTGACGCTAGATTATCCTATTTGCAATACCGATCGTGCCGTCGGAGCAATTATAAGTAATGAAATTTCAAAGACCTATGGTGCAGAAGGATTACCCATAAACACCCTTCGTCTTAATTTTACAGGGTCTGCAGGACAGAGTTTTGGAGCTTTTGCCACAAGAGGACTAACAATGACGGTTAATGGTAACACGAACGATTATCTTGGAAAAGGCCTTTCGGGTGCCAAACTTGTAATCAAAGTTCCGGAAAATTCCACTATTGTTCCTGAGGACAATG
>Ga0209344_10005195_pt1 | contig 11369 bp, 12 predicted proteins | sample Cruoilmetagenom6_FD_187293 | JGI IMG/M metagenome (GOLD analysis project Ga0209344, IMG submission 187293) | Oil polluted marine microbial communities from Coal Oil Point, Santa Barbara, California, USA - Santa Barbara Oil Seep Sample 6 (SPAdes)... | ecosystem: Environmental > Aquatic > Marine...
CGTGCCGATAACGCCCATCCAGCCTATCCAGTGCCATGGCAGCTTCACACCCTCTTTTTTGGCGAGATTGTTTAGCGCTATAGGCGGGCTTGCAGCCCCCATACGCCCCAGCAAAAGCTCTGCCACGAACACAGGTGTAGCGATGAGTAGCAGCATCACCACATATAAAATAAGGAAAGTGCCACCACCACTTTTGCCAACAACAAAAGGGAAAGCCCAAATATTGCCTAGCCCAACGGCTGCGCCAGCTGTGACCAAAATAAACGCTAATCGCGACGAAAAACTCTCTAAAGCCTTCACCATAAATATCCTCCACTACCCACTCGGATGATTGATCAAAAACACACCACTGTCCAGTATCCTTTATGCACATTTCACCGATTAAGACTTGTGACACGCCGCTTTAATGCTAACCTGACGCCAAATCACAAAAGCATTAGGGGTATTATTGTGAAACCAAGTCTTCTGGCCGCTAGTTTAAGCGCCGCACTTATAACTGTCTCAACTTCCGCATCAGCCGCCGTTTCAAGTGCAGTAGACGAACGAGGGGCTTTTGTCGGATTTTTGGTAAATATCATCGAGGCGCTTGATAGATTTGTTTTTAAAAGCATTACTGTCGGCGATATCACCTTCCAGTGGATCGTGGTTTGGATGATGCTTCCAATGATTTTCCTCACCTTCTATTTCAAGTTTATTAATCTACACAGCTTTAAGCGCGCTTGGGATGTGCTGCGTGGTCATTACCATGACCCTAAAGCCCCAGGCGAGGTAAGCCAATTTCAAGCCCTAACCACGGCACTTTCAGGCACGGTTGGCCTGGGTAATATCGCAGGTGTCGCGGTTGCGATCAGCTTGGGCGGGCCTGGTGCTACCTTCTGGATGATACTCATTGGCTTATTTGCCATGTCTCTTAAGTTTGCTGAGTGTACCTTGGGTGTAAAATACCGAACCATTAACGCCGATGGCACCGTCTCAGGCGGGCCGATGTATTACCTTGAGCAAGGCCTTAAAAATCGAGGCGCTGGCTGGGCAAAAACTGGTAAAATATTAGCGTGGTCCTATGCAATTTTAGCCTTTCCAAGCTTGCTGCAAATAGCACAAGTTAACCAATCATATGAAGCGATTGAAGCGGTGACAGGCCTTAGTTCTGACGTTTATAAATGGGGCTTTGGTGTACTTATCGCAGCGCTGACCGCTGTTGTAATCATTGGCGGTATTAAATCAATCGCCAGTGTTACATCTAAGCTCGTACCTTTAATGGTCATTATCTATGTTGGGGCTGCCCTTATCATTATCCTTGGGCATATCACCGATATCCCAGCAGCTTTCGTCACTATCTACGAGAGCGCGTGGGGCGTTGAGCAAGTTGGTGGTGGTTTCGTCGGTGTGCTCATTATTGGCATGAAACGCGCGGTCTATTCCACCGAGGCTGGCTTAGGCTCTGCCACCATGGCGCACGCCGCGGCAAAAACCAAAGAGCCAGTTTCTGAAGGCATGGTCGCCCTTATGGAGCCATTCATTGATACGGTTATCGTTTGCACTATGACGGCGCTCGTGATTGTTGTCACAGGATCCTATGAAATAGGCCAGTCGGTACAAGGTATCTCCATGACAAGCCAAGCATTCGGTTCTGTTATTAGCTGGTTCCCAATCATTCTTGCATTTGCAGCCTTCCTGTTTGCATTTTCCACAATCATTAGCTGGGGCTATTATTCCAGTAAGATATGGGGATTTCTATGGGGCGATAGTGACCGCTCGATGATGATTTTTAAAATCGTCTTTTGTGTCGCGCTTATCCCGGGGGCCATACTATCGGTCACTGAAGTATATATGCTGATGGACGCAATGTTCTTCTTGATGGCAGTGCCAAACATTATTGGTATTTATTTGATGGCGCCTGAGCTGAAAGCTGACATTGCTGATTATCTAGCGCGCCTGAAATCAGGAGCAATTGTACGCTTAAACTAATATGCAAGTTGTTAACATTTAAAGGGGACGGGAAATGTTGAAGAAAAACAAAATGAAGGCGATTATACCTGTATTGATCGCAGTGTTCGCGGCTAACTGGATCATTTTTGCTCAGCCAGACGCCAAGCAAGACGTGTCTGATACACTCGATGCACTCCACAAAGCTGAGGCCAGCGGTAACATCGAAGGCTTTTTGGCTGTTTGGGGCGAAGATTCAGTCTTTTTAGGCACAGATGCTAGCGAGGCTTGGCCCAAAGCAGAATTTGCTAAAGATATTGGAGAGCGGTTCGCCGCTGGTGGCAGTTGGACCTTCGATATTATGGAACGCAGTATCGGCGTTGACGGCAACACCGCGTGGTTCAAAGAAGTGGTGCGCTACAAAGAAGGCGGTGGCTTTATTCTGCGCCCTACCGGCACCATGATCAAACGAGATGGCAAATGGAAGATTGTACAGCTCCATATGGGTGTCCCTGTACCAAATGATGTTTACGGTGCAGCAGTTCAAGGCTATATCGCCCATGAAAACGGCAAAGAAACCGAGCTTAAAGCAGCCGGTGAAACGCTAGATGCTCTGCATGCACTGGCGAGCACCGCTAGTTGGGACGAGTACGGCGCACTCTTTACAAAAGACGCGACTTTCCTTGGCACTGACGTCAGCGAAATTTGGACCCGCGAAGAGCTAATAGGCTACGGCCGCGCCAGCAAAAGCGGTTGGACCTACGCTGTGCGAGAGCGCAACATCCATATGATGCCAGGCTACAACGCTGTGCGCTTTGATGAGGTTTTAACCCACGAACAGTACGGTATTCTGCGCGGTACGGGCACTCTAGCGCGAGTTCGTGGTACATGGAAAATAGCACAGTATAACTTAACTTGGCCTGTGCCTAACGACCTTGCTCTTGATGTGTCGCAGCAGATATTACTGTGGCAAGCAGAGATGGATGAGGAAGAAAAATAACCCATCCCTAAAGAAAACGCATCAGAGCCTCGCCTACACGTCGTAGCGCGGGGCTCTTTTTTCAGTGAGTTTGAACAACAGCTTGGGCAGTAAAAACTTAAGCGTTGAGCCCCACATCTCTATGCCCTCGCCCGCATTAATTTCGCGCTTACCTTTATGAAAGCCCTTCATGATAACCTTCGCGCACTTAGTAACATCCATTCCTGCGGCGTTTTCCTTACTAACCTTCTCGAACGGTTCGCCGTCACCCTTTAGGGCGGAGAAGCTGATTGGGGTATTAGTGTAGCCCGGCACGATGGTCGTAACCTTAATATTATGCTGATGCAGCTCGACCCGTAAACTATCAAACCACCCCATGACCGCGTGCTTGGTCGCTGTATAGCCAGCCCGCTCAGCCGCCCCAATTTTGCCAGACACACTCGATGTCACTGCAATATGGCCCGACCCCTGTTTGAACATGACATCCATCACTTCACGAGTGAGGGCTATTTGACCGAAGAAATTAACTTCGAAAATTTTACGGTAGGCGATCATTTCCATGTCTTTTACCAGCGCCCGCTGGCTGATCCCCGCGTTATTTATCAGCATATCAATCCGCCCGTTTTCCGCGACAACGCTCGCCACGCAGGCGGGCAAGCTGTCAAAATCTGTGACATCTAGCGGTAAAATCTGGACGCTCTTAGCCCCAAGCTCACTGGCTTTAGCCGCAACACGCTCTAATTCGTCCTCACGGCGGGCAGATAGCACTAATCTAGCGCCCTCGCCTGCCATCTCAAGGGTTATAGCCTCACCAATACCTGACGATGCGCCTGTTATCCAAACCACTTGATCTTTAAACATGTCTCTACCTTCCTTATGCCACAAAGCCACTGGCCTTATGCGACAAAGCCGCTGGCGCGCATCTCTGCAATTTCCTCAGCTGAATATCCAGCTTCGGTTAGTAATGCGTCGGTGTCTTCCGCCAATTTTGGTGGGGCTTTGGTATAGCTGAGATGCGTCTCAGAAAATTTAATTGGCGTGGTGACCTGCGGCACGGTGCCGCCGTCAGGATGAGGAATATCCACTTTTATCCCTCGATGTATCATCTGTGGGTCCGCGTGTACTTGCTCTATTGTATTGATTGGCCCGCACGGCACCTTCACCTCATCTAAAATTCCAAGCCATTCAGCTGTTGCCTTGCCGCGCATGATATCAGCAAGCTTCGGCACCAGTGCGGCTCGGTTTTCAACTCTAAGCGGGTTGGTGGTAAAGCGTGGATCACCGGCAAGTGCAGCGCCTTTTTTACCAGCCACAGATAAAAAAGCCTGAAATTGACGATCATTACCCGCGGCGAGAATCATATGACCGTCAGCTGTCTCAAAATCCTGATAGGGCACGATGTTAAGATGCGCATTGCCCATGCGTTTAGGGCTTGTTCCACCAACGAGATAATTCATGTTCTGATTGGCAAGCAATCCAACCGTGACATCCATTAGGGACATATCGATATGCTGGCCTTCGCCTGTTGCTGTGCGGTGATGCAAGGCAGCTAATAAGCCTATCACGCCGTAAAGCCCAGTTGCTAGGTCCGAGATAGCAATACCAAGTTTTTGTGGCCCTGCACCTGGCTCGCCTTCAGGCACGCCAGTAACGGACATCAAACCCCCCATGGCTTGAATCATAAAGTCATAACCCGCGCGTTTAGCATAAGGCCCATCTTGCCCAAAACCCGTTATAGAACAGTAGAGTATGCTAGGATTAGTCGCCTTAATGGAGACGTAATCAAGGTTATATTTCTTGAGCCCACCCACCTTAAAATTCTCTAAGACAATATCCGCCTGCTCCGCTAATCGGTGGACAACAGCTTGGCCCTCTGGTTTGGATATATCCACCGCGATTGAGCGTTTTCCGCGGTTTGCACTTAGGTAATAAGCGCTCTCTGCGGTATCGTTACCGTCGGCATCTTTAAAATACGGTGGCCCCCATGCGCGGGTATCATCTCCGCCTTTTGGATGCTCTACTTTGGTGACATCAGCCCCTAAATCCGCGAGCAATTGCCCCGCCCACGGACCAGCTAAAACCCGCGACAAATCTAATACTTTTATATCTTTCAGTGGCCCCGCCATTGATCAGCCCTCCAAGACTATTTATCCCAATCTACCCCAAAGACCTTGACAGGCAAGGCAAAAAACAACAAACCACTGACATAATATCCACAGGGTTGATTATGAGCGAATTACACTACCTATCCATCAGTGAAGCACAAGCGCGCATGGCGAACGGCACACTCACCGCACGCGCGCTAACCGAAGCGCATTTGGAGCGCATCGATGCCCTCAACCCTACGCTCAACGCCTTCGTAGAGCTTGTTCGCGACCAAGCCCTAGCAGCAGCGGACGAAAGCGATGCACGCCGTGCGAGAGGCGGAAGTCTTGGCTTTTTAGATGGCATCCCCATCGCAGTAAAATGTAATTTCTCAGTTAAGGGTCTGATCACCAGCCAAGGCATCAAAGCGCGTGATGACATTATCGCAGCGGGCGATGCAAACGCAGTCGTTAAATTAAAAGAACATGGTGCGGTTATTCTCGGCACCACAACTATGGACGAAGGCGGCATGAGCGCCACGGGGTTAAACTCTTACCTAGGTGATACGAAAAATCCTCATAGCAACACAGTAGTATCCGGCGGAAGTTCATCTGGGTCAGCGGTCGCGGTATCAAGCGGCATGGCAATGGCAGCGCTGGGCACCGACGCAGGTGGCTCGACCCGCATTCCTGCAGCTTATTGCGGGATTGTGGGCCTGAAGCCCAGCAAAAACTTAGTTGATAACCACGGCCTAGCCCTTGCAAGCTGGACCTTTGAGACCGCAGGCATGCTTGCACGCTCATCAGATGATTGCTTTTTGGTGCTTGCAGGTTTGCTCGGCATTAAAATGGATCCAGCTAAGATGTCAAACAGCATAACAGGCATGACCCTTGGCGTGCCGCGAAATTTCATCGAAGCAAACGATGCGATCACTGACGAAGCACTGACTAACTTTGAAAATGTTATCACGGTCTTAAAAAGCTTGGGTGCCAATATCAAAGAACTACCGCTGGTGGGTTACGATATGGACAAAACACGCAGCGCATGCTGGTTGGTGGCTGAGGTCGAATCCGCTGAAGTGCACGAAGACCATATGCGTGATAAGCCCGAGGGCTTTTCAGAACGTATGATGGGTATGTTAATGTACGGCGCCAAAGCCAGCGACAAAGCACGCCTTGCGGCAGTAACCACTGTCGTCGCTGCTAGTGAAGCTGTTGACCACGCACTCATCAGCGTAGACGCGCTCATCACTCCGTCTTGCCCAACGGCGGCCACAAGCATTGATACGCTCAATATGAAGCATCAATCTGACTTTTTGGCACTGGCAAATGTGCTGGGCGTGCCTGCTATATCCGTGCCAAGCGGCATGGGTGAAAAAACAGAATTACCTTTGTCTTTTCAAATAATTACTAGCACTTTGGAAGAGCGAAAAGCGGTGACAATTGCTCGGGCTTATGAAGCTGCAACCAACTGGTACATGTCCCCTAAAACTTAGCTGTGCGCTTTTCTTTAAAAGCCTTTAAGCCTTCAGCAAAATCATCATCACCGTAGGCATTTCTAAACGCTTCAATTGTCGCATCACTCTCAAAACGCTGACCATCCTCCAAGAGTTGAAAATAGCCCTTCATCTCGCCAATTGTATAAGACGATAAGGCGCAGAGTTTTGCAGCAAAAGCATCAACGGTTTCTCTTAGCTTTTCATGTGGTACCACTTGATCGACCAAGCCTATCGATAACGCCTGATCAGCTGATAGTAACTGAGCGGTGAAGATCATTTCTTTTGCGCGCTGCGCTCCAACCAAACTGATAAGACGTTTGGTCGCCTCATATGGATACAACAGTCCAAGCTTTGAGGTTGTGATAGCAAAACTTGCGCGCTCAGAAACAATTCTAAAATCTGCAGCCAGTGCCACGCCTGTTCCTGCTCCGCGTGCCAAGCCATCTACCACCGCGATGGTAGGCTTGAGACAATGTGCAATCGCATGTAAACCACCTGCTATTGCGGCCCTGTTTGGCTCACGTGTCGCTGGGTCGTTCAAGAGTGTCTCAAATTCAGCGATGTCTGCTCCTGCCGTGAACACGGCGTCCACATCACTTTCAACCATCAGTACGCGTACAGTTTCGTTCGCATCAAGAGGCGCTAGTAAATCAGGAATTGCCCTCCACATCTCCTCGGTGAGCGCATTTCGCTTTTCGCTCCGATTGAGTTTTAAATAGGCAATTGAGCCATTAATTTCGCTGTAAATTCGTGCCTCAGACATAATTTCGCTTCCTTTGCCGCGCGCTTAACATACCGCTTCATAGCAATCATGAGCCGTAAAGTCTTTCTAAATATTGACCCGCTCGCTCTTAGCCGATACTCCTTTATGCATGAGTAAAATCAATCCATATTTTGTCACGGTTGGTGGCGGACAGGTGCATTATTTGCGCGGCGGGAGCGGTCCAACGCTTGTATTGCTGCATCCGCTCATTGGCAGTTCTAAAAGCTTTCGCCCTATTTTGCGTTTGCTCGCAGATGATTTTACCGTGATCGCGCCTGACTTGCCAGGCTTTGGCCTATCAGACCCAATAGATGCCACCATTGACCTTGATGTGATGGCAGGGGTTGTGCTGGACTTTATCGAATGCTTAAACCTCAGAGAACCTGTGCTTTACGGCCGTGAGCTGGGTGCCATCATCGCGAGCCGTATCGCTGAAAGTGAAGCTGACAAGGTGAGCATGATCATCGCCCACGATTTTCCGCTTGAGAGCAATGATGACGGCGCAAAAAAATATACGGGTGAGCCGCTGATCGCGCTGTGGCAGGAGCTTAGAGACCATCACCTGTCACGCCTTGAACGCAACAAACCCACCCCAGAACTTGATCAAATCCAACAAGAATTTATCGACTGCGCCCCCCTAAATGACCCATTTGGCGCGCCAATGGAGCTTATCAGAGCCTTTGATGGCTACGAGGCGCTCACCGCCATGCAAGGACGGGTGGAGATGATTGAAAGCAGCGACAAGCCCGCGCCAACATTGCCGCTCAACATGGGCTACACAAGTTTTAACGACATTGACTTAGTTGCGACACTGACAGCACTTGCAAACGATGCAGGAGCACAGATTGCACCACCGCCTGTACGTAGCGAACCACTCCCCAGCCCCTTTATGACCAAGGCTTACCAAGATGTGGGCGGCAGAGATATTCTCATGCAAGGCCGCGCTGGCACAGGTGACACTGCCATTTTAGCACTGCATGAGCTGGGGTTATCCGCTGATAGTTTCGCTGATGTTTTTGAAGGGCTACGCAGTGACATTACCTTGCTCGCGCCTGACATTCCCCATGACATTACGAGCATGGACGAAATCACTCAGTTCATCGGCGACTGTCTCGCGCTTTTGCCGCAAAACCCAGTGATTTTAGTGCGAGATGCCAGCGCAGGTGTGGTGTTAGCAGCGCTCACCGCACTGGGCGCTGAACCACGCGGCTTGATCCTTGATTTACCAGTGGCTACCACGCCTGAAATTGCTGAAAAAATGTGTGATTTTATCGCCTTTGACACCACACCCAAAAGCTACGGGGAGCATATTGTGCATGCTATCGGGCGAATGCGGGACCGTGGTTTATTTTGGCCGTGGCACAATCATGACGGTGACCACCATATGCACGATGAGCGCCAACTTGATCCATCCGTGGTGAGGGAACGGGTTATTAAGGCACTATCCAACCCGCATTATGCTGATCAGCTGCGCTTAGCACTAGGCCAACCAGTGTTTGATGCTGTGCGTGATGCGCCGTTTCCCATTGCATTCCTCGCCAACCCACGTTTGCCAATATCCCATGATATCAAGCAACTTAGTCGCACAACCAAGCTGGGGTTATATCTTGAAATGTCAGGTGTTGAGGGCATTGAGGCAGGGCTTGCAGCGCTGGGATATTAGCGAAGCCTATTAAAACAAACTGGCCTGCGGATCATCCTCGGGCGGTGCGATACAGTCCGCGTCATCATATTTAACTGAGTTTATCCGCCGCGATACCCGCCGAAGATTAAAGCTGTTTTCAGATGCCCAATCAAAACTCTCTAAAAAATCTCTCGGAAGCGGGTCTTCCGCCTTCAGCCACGGTTCATAGTCGTTAGGCGTTACAACAAGTGGTTTGCGTCCATGTACCCGCTGCAGTGGGCCTGTCGCAGCTGCGGTGACGATAGCCATAGTCTCAAGCCAGTGTTCACCCCCTTCGCCGTGCCATGTGGTCCAAATGCCCGCGAAGGCAAAAGGCCCACCTTCCGCTTGTTCCATCAACCAAGGTTCTTTTGCGCCCCTCTTGGTTTTCCACTCATACCAGCCATCAGCTGGCACCAAGCAACGTGTACGCTTAATCGGCCCCCTAAAGGATGGTTTCTCGGTAATGGTTTCAATGCGTGCGTTAATCAGCGGCTTATCGTGCCGCCCTTTTTTTTGCCATTCAGGTATTAGTCCCCACTCCACCGCGGCTAGTTCACGCTCGCCCTGTGCATCGTGACGCACAACAAGAACAGGCTGAGTTGGCGCGATATTATAGCGCGCTGGGATGTTGGCGTGGGTATCCACTCCAAAATGCCTGCTAAGCTCATCTACCGTACTCACTAAACTATATCGTCCACACATGATGCTTTTTCTTGGCTCCTAGGCTTGGATGCTTTATCGTCATATCAACTGTGGTCCAAGGGGCCACCAATTGCCAGTAAAAGAGAAAATAATGTCTGAAAACAGCACAGAAACTAGCACTGATGAAATGCCTCGCACCAAACATAGGTTTAGTGGTCATGTTAAAGTGATTGCCATTTCAGCCTTTTTCGGCCTCGCAGCATACGGCGTGCTGTTATTCGTTATTTGGGGCAGCGGCGTGTTAGTGGATATATACACATGAGCGAATATGAGCCGAGCACGCCAAACCCGCGCAACCTCATCGGCATTTTCATCTTTTTATTCTGCTTAATGCTATACGCGTTTTTGATCGCAGCTGGTGGCGACTGGTTAGAAGAAAAAGACGTGTGGATACCCGTACAATTTTTGTATTATTTGGTCTTTGGAATTATTTGGTTCTGGCCATCAAAATCGTTATTTCTTTGGATGGCGCGCGGCAAAAAAGACTGATTATGCCTTTGTAATATCTTGCGCGCAATCCCCTGCAACATAAAGTCCATGCTCAGTATCATCGCCCTTTACCGCTGTGATCAGCCAAAGCCAACCTGCGTGTTCTGATCGTGCTTTGTCAGCATCCGATGGTACCGCCTCACCGCCTGGGTGCGAGTGCCAAACCCCCAGCACTTTTGCCCCCCCCATTCGCTCAGCTTTTTGGCAGGCAATAAGCATTTCTGGATCAATTTCAAATGTTTTCGTGGGATCACCGTCGGTCGTGTTATCCGACAGCACTAGCATATCAACGCCACTGCCCGCCACGCTTAGCAACAGCCCGCAGGATTCCTTTGGGGCAGCATTACGCGCAGCAACTGACGCCATATCAAGCACAGCTTGGTTTATATGCTCGGTGATACTCATTTAGTCTGAGCCAATTCGTTTTAGGTTTGCTCGCGCACGAGCCTCTCTATCATCTTGAACCTTCACGCGGCCGCGCTCAACGCCCTTGCGGCTATCAAACACCACGAGCGTCCAACTACCGTCCGCGTGGCTAAAACGCAAGATAGCATCCGCACCGCCGCCTGCGATATCAACCAAGGTGCCGCCCTCAGGTGGCTCAATCATCAGCATATACTTACTAGCCACGGTGCTCTGCGATACAGCAGCAGGTGTCACCGCAGCGGGCTTGCTGGCTGTACGTTCCACCATCACCGGCTCATCGCCGCCAGTAGAGCGAGAAATAACCGTAAAAGCGATCACCGCGATCATACCAACAATGATAATACCCATCACAATCACTAAGCTCAAAAGCCATTTTGGCGCTTCATAATGGTCTTCGTCTTGATTTGGCGTGACTTCTGGCGTTTCAGCGGTCATAAGATGTCTCCATGAGTGAACAAATTTTAGTAACCATATCCGACGATCAGGCTGGAAACCGCATCGACAAGGTTTTGTCCGATGCCCTGCCAGATTTATCGCGCTCTCGCCTTAAGGCCCTCATCAAAGAGGGTGCGATCACACGCGTCGTAGATGGTACAAACCAAAGCATAAAGAACGCTTCTGTATCGGTCAAACCTTCTGAGGTGTATAACCTCATTTTACCAGAGGCCGAAGACCCAGAGCCACAGCCAGAGGATATCCCACTAGATATTGTCTATGAGGATGAACATCTCATTGTGGTTAACAAAGCGGTCGGTATGGTCGTGCATCCAGCCGCTGGCTCACCAAACGGTACGCTGGTTAATGCACTGTTGCATCACTGTAAAGGTTCTCTTTC
>Ga0209344_10005196_pt1 | contig 11369 bp, 8 predicted proteins | sample Cruoilmetagenom6_FD_187293 | JGI IMG/M metagenome (GOLD analysis project Ga0209344, IMG submission 187293) | Oil polluted marine microbial communities from Coal Oil Point, Santa Barbara, California, USA - Santa Barbara Oil Seep Sample 6 (SPAdes)... | ecosystem: Environmental > Aquatic > Marine >...
GATTGGACTTTGACCCCTCCCCACAGTTCATCCCACAACTTTTCAACGTTGACGGGTTCGGGCCTCCAGCAGGTTTTACCCCACCTTCACCCTGACCATGGGTAGATCACACGGGTTTCGTGTCTAGCCCCTGCGACTATACGCCCTATTCAGACTCGCTTTCGCTCCGCCTCCGGCCCGTTAGGCCTTAAGCTCGCCACAGAGACTAACTCGCGGGCTCATTATGCAAAAAGCACGCCGTCACCCCGTAGGGCTCCGACCGCTTGTAGGCACACGGTTTCAGGTACTATTTCACCCCCCTAATAGGGGTACTTTTAAACATTCAGTCACCTTACTGATTCGCTATCGGTCGTCAAGGAGTACTTAGCCTTGGGAGGTGGACCTCCCATGTTCAACCCGGGTTCCACGAGCCCGAGCCTACTCGAGGGCTATACAGCTACCTCTAGTTACTGGTCTTTCACCATCTTTGGATACGCATTCCAACGTATTCGCTAGTTTCACTGTAATCCGATTTCGCTCGCCGCTACTGACGGAGTCGCATGTTGCTTTCCTTTCCTCTGGGTACTTAGATGTTTCAGTTCCCCAGGTTCGCCTCGCACACCTATGCATTCAGTGTACGATACCCTTGCGGGTGGGTTTCCCCATTCGGACATCTATAGATCACAGCCTGGTTACCGGCTCCCTATAGCTTTTCGCAGGTTCCAACGTCCTTCATCGCCTCTTGACGCCAAGTCATCCACCGTATGCCCTTCGTGGTTTGATCAATCCGACCTGATGCCGACCAACTACTTTCGCAGCCAATCAACGCCAACCCGAATATCTCTTTACGACCTCCCTTACCTGCCGGCAAGGTCTATCGACTTGCTCCGTTTGCTCCGTGAAGGAAAACAAACTTCTGCAAGCACCATTTCAGACGCATTTTGAGAATTTCTCAGTTAGTATATTTGCCGAACTCAGCCTTGACGCACACCATAAATGGCGTGACCCGTGCCTCCTTTGAAACACGGCAATCTGAGTTCCGCTCGTCGTAATCTACTTGTCAAAGATGCTGAAACCGACTAGATCAACCAGCCGAATCTCGTTTGCCCCATTTAAGTGGCGGGGAGATGATAGGCAGCAGAAACTCATCGTCAAATTGCTTGGGCAACAATTCAGCTCCTTATCTCACAATTCTTTACAACGATTCACCATGGTCGGCAGATCTCTCCACCACCTTGCGCAAACACTGCACCACACCCGCATTCTTTGCACGAAAAAGCCCCATGACCGGCTGGTCATGGGGCTCAAACAATCTTTGCGTGCTCTTCAAACTTCCTTACGGCTCTGCGGGCTTGAACAGGTCAAACGCCGTGGGGATCGCTGATTGCCCCGGAGCCCTGATCTGGGCGTCACTGGCTTGTGAAGCCGACGCAGAAGCCAGCCGATACCTCGCTGACGCCTGGTCCGAGATGTCCGTGCGTACGACCAGGTTGCCCATCGGATCACGGATCACCACCTGCATCGGGACAACGGTACGCCCCAGCGCGGTTTCGACCGTGTCAAGCCCGCTGTACACCTCGAGCACATACGCCCCCAGGCTGATCGTCACGCGATTCGGGAGCCGACTGACACCCTCTGGCAAGGCCGGGGCGGTGGGCTGATCGACCTGATCGTCATCCTGTGCCGCGATGGCCCTGGCGGCGTCATCCGCCTCGATCACGCCCGTATCAAACATCAACAGACTATCCGACACCCGCACATTGGTCGAGATCGCGTCGCCGGGCATGGCGATCATCGAAGATTTGCGGTAGTACCCGTAGTACATCTTGAACAGATCCAGCGTGGTCTTGGCTTCCGGATTACCGAACTGATTCTCGGTCTCGGCGCTGGCCACGAAGAAGTACTCCTCCGCACCAACGGTCACCTGCGCTGACCACGATGACCAGTCCCCGCGAACAAACGGATCCCGCGTGAGCGCCTGCTGGGCGGCGTCATCAGGATCGAGCTCCCCGCCCTTGCGGAACAGCGGGTTGTTCACCACCACACGGGTGCGGTAGCGGTAGGTCGCCCCGGGCTCAACCCCAAGATCATGGGCCCAGAGCCCGATATCCTCTTCTTCTAGGATCGAGCGTACATCGTTGCTCGATGTCCGCACGGGGCGCGTGGTGGTCGTGTCATCTGTATCGACCCCCAGGTCATTGAGCTGCTCGGTCAGCTCATCGATCCGTTCTTTGAGCTGGTCGATCCGCGCCCGATTCCGATCGGTGTTGGGCGTGTTGCGTGGGTTCGTGGTTGTTCGCTTGCCGCCCGGACGCGGGGCTGCAGGGGCGGCGTTGAGCCGATCGAGTTCCGCCTGGGCCCGATCGAGCTGACGCCTGATCCGGGTGATCTCGCTTGATTCCGATTCGTTTTCGAGTTCCACACGCTCGCTCGGCGGGACCCACTGCTCGCCGGCGATGGTCGGCGGGAACTGTGGGCGGGCGACCTCATCGATTACACGCGATGCCGTGGACACCAAGCCGGCCAGGTCCAGCAGCCCCGATTCGGGGAGCAACGCCTGTGTGGGCATCGGGGTCATGGGCGGGGTCACGATGGGCTCGGAGGCTCCCCACGATCCGTCGCTCATCAGTTGTTGACGCTGGGCCTCGAACCCAAGAACCGCAAAGCCGGTCGAGGACCAGAACCGACGCGGGATCGCATCGCCCGATCCGCCCTGGCCATTGAGGGCCTCCTGGAGCTCTTTGCCGCTAAAGAAAGCCTCGATCGATACCGAGGCGAAGTCGTACGGCTGAGCCGCGGGCACGAACGCCTCGTACGCCGGCACTTCGAGCACCGCGTACGGATCAAGCGTCGCCCACTGCGAAGCCGCCACCGGGGTGGTGGTACGAGGAACAACCAGTGCCGAGACCGGGCCATCGTTGGAGACCACGACATCGGCGATGCTGTTTCCACCCACTACGCGGACATCTACGGGCGTGCCCAGCGCCGCCGAGAGCTCGACCGAACCGCCCGAAGCGTTCTCGAACGCGGCGTTGTACCGTTCGACCAGGTTCACCGAAGCCACTTCAGGCAGCGCCGGATCGAAATCCGTGAGCTGGCTGTTGACCTGCTCCGCCTGGCGTTCGAGCGCGGTGTATATCTGCCCCGGCCCGACCATGGCCGAACCGACCTTCACATCGTTGGGACGCATGACAAACTGCATCGCCAGCACGCCCAGGAGCAGCAAAACCATGATCCCGAGCACGATCTTCTCGATGTGCTGTTCGATTGGGTTGACGCCTTTGAGTTTCATAATCGTCTCATTTCAAAGATTCGAGTGTTCTGTTCTCTGTGCTCTATCCATCGTTTCGTCGCAACCATCGATCGGCATTCAGCCGTCGAAGTCTTCGCCGCCCACCGGCTGCATCGGCACACCCAGGGCGGTCTTGACCGCGTCGGGCATCATCGGCGCCATCCACGAGCGGAGCCACACGCTCTCGATCGTCATGGTTGCCCGCACGACATGCTCGTCGCCATAGTAAAAGCCGTTCTCCAGATCCTCCCACACATCGACCGAGTCCAGATCAATATCCGTCACGGTCATGTAGTTGGTCTTGCCGATCGCATCGATAAACTTGGGCAGGTCCTTGGACGAGGCGACCACCTGCACCTGGATCATGCGGATATCGAAGGCGCTCTGCGCCTCGCCACCCTTGCGACCGGTGAATGTGGGCTTCTCACCATCATCGCGTGAGCCGGCAGGGTTGATTGCCCCGCGCCGACCGCCGCCCTGATTTTCCACGGCATTCTGTGAGCCCGTCAGGTCCAGCTTTGAGATCTGGATCGATTCAACACTCTTGACCGGCGCATCGGGGATCGACATCGCCCCGGTCTGCACGCTTGTATTCGCACGGGCGGCCGCATCGAGCACATCGGAGATCACCCAGTAATCCCACAGCCAATTAAAGACCACCGGTTCGCTGATCGAGCTGATCGCGGGCACCTGCGAGGGCACATGCGAGAACTCATCGCCCGCCGACCCGCTGGCCCCGGGGCTCACAAAGGCGTTCGTCGAGCAGTAGAAAGTCAGTGATTTGGATTGCCCGATGTACTCGCCCAATCGCCGAGCCGTCAGGTCGTTGGTCAGCTTCTCGGCTTGCTCGGGTGTCATCTGCCCGGAGGTGTTCGAGTTCTCGTATCGCTGGCGTTCGCGTGTTTCAAACTCGCCAAGGGTCGCCGCGAGCACCTCAGGCTGCGGGGGCAGCCCGGCGTTGAGGCGCTGGAGCTTGCGCTGGTACACCGAAGGGCGGGACTCGGTCCCGACAATCGCCTCGGCCATTTCGCGGGCCAGACGCACCAGCGTCCGGTTGTCACTGGCCGCGGGCAGGATGCCCTCGACAAGCTGGACATGGCTGCCGCGATTGAACTCGGTCCCGCGCTCGACCACATCAGCGACCTGCACCTCGCGCTCGGCCTTGCGAGCCTTGTAGAACTCCGTCACCACGGTGTTGGGTGCGCGAGACTCCGACAAGTCCGCCTCGCCGTCGAGCACCGCCGGCAGCGAGTAGTTGATCGAGCTCTTCGAGTCGAGCGTGCGCTTCTCTTTCTTGTACGCCGCCTCGGCATCGGCCTGCACCTGCTTGTTCCATTTCTGGGAGAAGATGTACCCCGCCGGCAAGAACGCCAGAATCAGCACGACCGAGATCACGACGATCAGATTGCCCTTGATGAATCCCATGACCTTGTTCATCCTTCGTCTCCATTGAATGTATTGTCGTCCATCGGATCCAGCACCGCGTACCAAGTCAGCTCCACCACCGTCGTCGCGCCCTGTGCTTCAACGACGGGGCGGGTGATCGGCGCGAGGGTGTCGAGATCCGAGCTGCTCGAACTGCTCGAGCCGGTGCCCGGGCGCGACTGGGTCGGACGGTTGTTTGTCATCTGATTACCCGGGCGTGTGTTGCCCCCGGGGCGGGACGCGTTGCCGCCAACAATCGTCCACGGCTCGACCTGGGTCACCACCAGGGTGTACATCGTGTCCTCACGGGCCAGTTCGTCGCGCAGGATATCGTTCACATGATCGAGCATAAACACGCCCACATCGCCCAGCGGGATCTCGAACTGCCCCTGCACCTTGACATGTCGCTTTGACGAGATCGAAGCGAGCACCGGGTCCGGGGCTGGCGCATTGCGCCCGGTGTTTAGATTCGCGTTGATCAGCCCCGGCTCGATGTAATCGGTCGTCAGGTTCAGCAGTTTGAACGGTTCACGCCCCGCGAATGATTCCGTGAGCCGCTCGTCGGTGGCGGCTTCCTCCATCGCGCTCTCACTGACCCGCGTGATCAGGCTCGCCGTGTCTTCGAGGATCTGGGCGTAGAGCGCCCGCCCATCGAGCAAGCCAACGATCTTGGCCCCTTCAAGGTTCGGCAATGCACTATCAGTCACCTTCGCCTCGTTGGCTTCGTCGGCCAGCTGGGTGGCTTCGGTCGCGACCATCCGCAGGATGGGCGGCTTCTCGGCGGCTTGGAAAGCCGTCGAATCGGTCAGCGGGCGGATAAACATCGCCCCGGCTGTCGCTGCGGCCAAACCGGCCGCGGCTGCGAAGTACGGGACTTTCTTCTTCCACATCGCGCTCTTGATCACCGGGACCGGCATCAGGTTCGCCGACATCGGCGAGTGCTCAAACGCCTGGAGCACACAACCATACGCCGTCGCGAGGTTGAAGCTCGCCGCCTGGAACTCGCCGGCCCGTGCGTCATCGACCGAGATCTTCTTGAACTGCTCAAGGCGATACACATCGAGCTGGAGCTGCTGCTTGAGGTACTTCCGCAAGCCCGGCAGGCGGAAGGTCGAACCCAGCCCCACCAATCGCTTGAGGTCCGCATCCGGGTGCACCGACTGGTAGAAACCGATCGAGCGCTGGATTTCCTGCACGATATCCGAGAACACCGGACGCATCGCCTGGAACACATGGCGGGCGTGGCGCGACTGCTCGGCTTCACGCTTGAGCTTCTCGGCCTTGGAATAGCTGAGCTTGAACGAGCTCACAAGTGCTTCAGTAAACTGGTGCCCGCCGATCGGGAAGGTCCGCACCCAGACGCGCCCAGCCTCGGCGATAATCAAGTCAGTCGAAACCGTACCGATATCGAGGATAATGGTCCCTGGGGTATCATTGGTAAACCCGAGATCCACCGCCAGCGCGTTGTACGCCGCGATCGGTGAAAGCGTCACCTGATCCGGGGTGAGCCCCACATCGCCGAGCATCGAGAGCTGATCCATGATCCGCTGGCGGGTGACCGCGAAGATCCCCACCTCGACATCGGGCGAGTCGGGCGACACGAAAGTCTGGTAGTCCCACTCGACTTCCTCAAGCGGGAACGGGATCTGCTGCACCGCTTCGAACTTGACGATGTCGGGCACTTTCTTGGGCTCGACGGGCGGGAGCTTGGCGAATCGCGCGAAGCTCTGGTGCCCGGGCAGCGACACGGCGATTCGGGCGTTGCTCAGATCGTGCTGGTTGACCAGCATCCCCAGCGCCACGCGCATCGCGTCGGTCTGGTCGAGCTCAGGGGTAGAAAGAATCTTGGGGTGGTTGATGACCGCGAAGTCGAGCACTTTGAACTCGCCGCCGTCGTTTTCGAGCTTGAGTGCTTTGATCGCACCGTAGCCCATCTCGATGCCCCAACATATGTTTGACGAAGCCATGATACCTCCAGTATCGCACTAGCCAGTTTCGAATCGTGTCGTGTCATGTCGGCCCGTTTCATCGGCCTTCATGCGCCCAAACGCACGCTATGGTACTCAATCAATGCCCACCATGCACAGGGCCCACACAAGATACGCCACTTTGGACGCCCAGTTCCGGGCCCGCGCCTGGTTGTGACACACCCGTGACACACGCGATGCTGGACGCAGCCCGACAAATCGAGCGGGTTTAGCGGTACACCGCCAGAGAAGCCGACGATACGAACGCCGTGCCCTGCGGATCCATCGCCGCGGCATAGTTGAGCAGATCAACCCGGCTCGGCTCGACCACGCGCATCATCGTCGCGATATTGCCCATCGAGCACCAGCGCGTCGGGTTCTGCTGCCAGGCCATCGCCCCGATCATGTCCTCGACCTTGTTCTCGACGATGAGCTTGAGCATCTCTTGATCGTGCGTCGCGACCTGCGTGCGGAACGCGGCTGCCTCTTCCGAATCGCCCGCGAGGGCCTGCTGATCCCCGAACGCGGGGCCCACATGGCTCAGATCCGCCGAGCTCACGACCAAAGTGGTCCCAGGGAGCTTGGAAATCGTCGATTTGAGCGCCTGAACAAAGGGATCGATCCCCAGCCCGTTTTCGTCGTAACCTTCGCCGTTGTTCACGCTCGGGTCGTGGATCAACGCGCCAAAAACCTTGGGGTAGTTTCCGGACTCGTCTTCGCCGAACACATGCTGGATCCACGGGATGTGCAGCTCGATCGAGTGCTCGTTCTCGTGATCGAAGCGGTTGGCGAGCATTTTCTCCGCGTTTTCGGTGCCCAGCTCCGCTTTGAGGGTGTCGAGGAGCTCCGTATCGAGCCCGCAGACGCCGATCGGCGATTCGTAACCTTTATTACACGCGCACACGCCGGTGGATTGACCGAAGTGATTGGTGCCCAGAATCACGATCCGGTCCGGGCGATCGACCACGCGCATCCGCCCGTAGGTGTGCCCGTAGTTCATCCAGCCTCGGATATAGTCGATATGCGGGGCGATCACAGCCGCGGGCAGGGCATCAAAGCTCGTGCTCTCGGCATCCTTGAGTGCCTCGTCAATCCACAGATCGAACTGCTTTTTGAGCTCGTCGCCGCCCATTTCGTTTTTCTGTTCGTCCGTCGCGTCCTCGCCCACGGCTTTCATCACCAGCATATCCGCCAGCTGGGCCGTCGAACCCGGGGGCAGAATGTCCGAATCATCGAACGCGGCGTGCATTTTGGCCGCCAGATCCTCGTACACCGGACCGAACAACAGCCCGGCATGGTCGAGCTGGGCGATCAGCTGCTCGAGCATCGGGCGTTCGAGCCCCTTGCCGGCCTGGGTGACGATCTCATCGACATCCCGGGTCCCGTCCATCATGGGCAGCACGCTCTGGAAGGCCGGGTGCGTGACGACCATCCGGGTCGAGACCTGCTGGGCGTCGGCCAAACCGAGCATATTGACCTTCTGCCCGTTGGGCCCGTCTACGGGGACCGGTATCCCGCGGATCTTGCGGAGCTTGGGCATGTTCTGGTTGGGAGCCGACGGATCGAACACGGGCGGTGTTTGTTGGGGTTGCTGATCGTCGGACGGGGTGCCATTTGGGGTGTCGGTCATCGCGGCTCCTGAGCGGAAAGTATGCATGGAATTGAACTTGCGAGCCAATAGTGTAGGGCAATTGGTGGACGAAATGGCTGGGCGTGCTAAACTTGTCGTCCCGATCAGCATGGTTTCGATCGGCACACAGACTTCCATACAAAAGACTGCGCTTGCAGGCTTTGAATGTCAGGATTTGAAAGTAAGGACCGGGTCATGATCGACACACTCAACGCAGGCGACACCATCAAGTGCACCATCAGCAAGGTGCCCAACAACAAAGCAGCATGTGACACCATCGAGCGCATGATGCGTCGCGACCCGGACATCAAGCGCAGCCTCGCCCGCGCCCAGCGCATGCGTCGCCAGCGTATGAACTCCTACATCCGTGGTGGTCGCCTGTGGTACTCACGGGAGAAGGCCGCCCGCATCGCGATGTGCGAGCAGGGCAACGCGTGGTCGATGCGTTTCACCCACGACATCACCCCGGACCTTTCATCCATCGAGCAGTACATCTCGCTCGAGAAGAACTAAGACGATCGGGTCCCCCCTGATTTTCCGATGAACTCCAAGGCCCGGCTGCATTGCAGCCGGGTTTTTCTGTGCTTTCTCACCATTGATCGAACTCGGAGAAACCGGGAATGCGTATGATCGGAGTCCACGAACACCGTCAAACACCCTGTATACCAAGAGGCAGAACCATGAACACGCACAGCACACTCAAGCTCATCGCACTCGCCGGGCTCTCGTTCTCGATGACCATGCTCCCGATGGGCTGCACCAAGAGCGACAGCGATGCAGCCGCCGCTGCGCACGATGACCATGATGATCACGGCGATCACGCGGGCCACGATCACGAACACGGTGATCACGCCCACGACCAAGACGGCGACATGGCCAACGCCGAGGGCGAGCTCTACGAGGGCATCCTCGGCGAGATCACCGTGATGCCAGCCGACGACGGGAGCCTGATGAAAATCCATCACGAGCACATCCCCACCTTCAAGAGCATGGACGGCACCATCAAGGTCAACGCCAGAGGGGTCGCGGGCATGGCCTCGATGACCATGCCATTCCCCCTCGGTGACGGCGTAAACATCGACGCCTTCAAGGTCGGCGACAAGGTCAAGTTCGATCTCCTCGTCACCTGGAGCACCGACACCCCCAAGCCCTACCACATCACCCAGATCGAAAAACTCGATCCGAGCACCGAGATCGACTACACCAACGCGATCGAAGAGATCATCGATGACGCCAAAGACGCGATGGATGGGCTGATGGGCGACGACCACTCAGATCATGATCACGGCCACGATCACGACGCGCCGTAAACAAACGCTTCTTCCAAGAGTTCACCAGAGCACGCCGATCAGTTCGGCGTGTTTTTATGGACAGGCGGCAAAAGAAAAAAACCCGGCACCTAGCCGTAAAGCCAAGCGCCGAGTCTCGTGGGGGTCTTGATGGTGTGTTCGTCGTCTCGAAAGACCGAACACAGCTCGGGCCCAGTCTATTCCGGCCAATGCCGAATCTTGAAGCCCTGATTTTCACTTTGATGCACAACCGCGAGACCCGCAGCCATGTTTTCTCATCACCCAAAGATTCGTCTGAATGCGGGCATTGGTTCCCCAGTTTACCCAAGTTTCCGTAGTTTTTTTCGACCACCCGTTTGGGTGCCTGCTGGAGGGGTATTTGGGGAATCGTCGACGGCGGTTTCTGCGAACCCAGCTATTTCTTCAATCCCAGCTTGTCGATCACCTGCGTCAGATCCGACCAGACCTTTCGGCGGTTGTCCTCGGTGTACGAACGCAGCAGGTACGCCGGGTGATAGGTCGGCATGATCTCGATCTCGCCCAAGCCCTCGCTCTCAGGACTCGTCGGCCACGGGTGCCAGTGCCCACGCAGCGTGCGCATCGGGCTCTGGGACTTGAGGATCAGCTGCGAAGCCGACAGCCCGAGGGTGACGATGGCCTTGGGCTCGATGATCCGCACCTGCTCAACCAAGTACGGCTCGCACAGCCTGGCCTGCTCCTTGGTCGGGGTGGCGTTGTTGGGTGGGCGGGTTTTGAGCACATTGGTGATGTACACCTGCTCGCGGGTGACGCCCATCGCCTTGATCATGTTCTCCAAGAGCTGACCGGCCCGCCCGACAAACGGTCGCCCGGTGCGGTCTTCGTCCTCACCGGGGGCCTCACCAATAAACATCAACTGGGCCTGCGGGTCGCCCTCGCCGAAGACGATGTTGTTGTGCGGCGTATTGAAATGCGCATGCGGCGCGTCGAGCTCGTACTTGGCCCGCAGGGCGTCGAGCCGGGCTTGGGCACCCGATTCGCCGGCATAGACACCTTGGAGTTCTTGAGCCGAGACCGCCGGGATCGATGCGAGCGCAGAATCTGGGCTCCCTTGGGCTGGCGGGGGCGATGGCTTGACCACACGGGCAGGGGCCTTGGGCTCGATGGCTTGGCTGGGCTCGGGAGCCTGATCAGCGGCTTGGGTATCAACTGGAGATTGCACCATCCCCGCCGGCACTTGGCCCAGAGGCAAAAAATCGACACCCAACAGCTCCGCGGTCTTCGCGTGCTGGGCCATCAAAATGCGCGGATCGTCGCTCATCCATGCATCTTAGCACGGGCGGCCGATTAAAAATGTAGGTGTGACCCGCCTTATGGTGCCGTTGGGAGTGAGGCATCGTCCACGGCGTCTTCGATCGCGTCCTGGGCATCGTCGATCATGTCCTCGGCGGCATCGGCCGCGTCATCAACCATGTCTTCGGCACTGTCCACCGCGTCGTCGATGGCGTCCTCGGCATTATCAACCGCTGGTGTGTGGGTGCCGGTGGATCGCGGGACGGTGATCTTGGGGCTGCTCACCAGAGCAGGCAGGAACGCACCGGCAGCCGCCCCGACGATCAAACCCAGGATCAAGCCCGGGAGGAACGCGTGGGAAAAGCTGTTGTTGGAACCGTTGTTGGCGTTGGAGTTGCTCATCGAAGACCTCTTCTGGATATGGCTGCGGGTGTGTGCTGATGATTCGGCAAACGAGCCCGCCGATTACCAGTACAGATCGGCGATTGGCCCCCCGCCGCTTTGATCAAGATCGG
>Ga0209344_10005197_pt1 | contig 11368 bp, 7 predicted proteins | sample Cruoilmetagenom6_FD_187293 | JGI IMG/M metagenome (GOLD analysis project Ga0209344, IMG submission 187293) | Oil polluted marine microbial communities from Coal Oil Point, Santa Barbara, California, USA - Santa Barbara Oil Seep Sample 6 (SPAdes)... | ecosystem: Environmental > Aquatic > Marine >...
TAGATTTTGTTTTTATATTTGCACCCGAAATTATGGCGAGGTAGCTCAGTTGGTTAGAGCGTTGGATTCATAACCCAGAGGTCACGAGTTCAAATCTCGTTCTCGCTACAACAGTGAAAGTCTAGCACGAAAGTGCTGGGCTTTTTTTATGCGTTACACTCAAGCGAGCTGCAAAATACATAAACACAAAAAAGCTACAGCAATGCACTAGTATTGAGTATATTTATTATTACATAGCTCACTTGCGAAGATTCACAGAAGATATATCTCGTTCTTTGCAGCTTTGTGATCTGTGTTGTGTTTAGTTTATCTGTATATTTTTTTCTTGATGCTAAATCCTACGCTTCACTACATGTATTAGATAAAATAATTGGAAGTTGAGGTTTTTGACTGTACCTGAATAGCAAGTGCAATGTTGATTGAAGGTTGTTGGTGTGTTTGAGCAATTACTAGGTTAGACTCGTAATGACGTTCTTGATAGGTTTAAGATTGTTTTTGGGGTTTGTTTGTTTTTATGAGTAGGACATACTTATCATATGCTTATCATATGCTTATGGTATGGATATGCACTTCTGGACATTTGTAATTATTTTGTTAAATTTTTCGTTTTATGATATTCTCAATGGTAAGCCATGCTGGTTTATGAATATAGAAAATAATCTCTATTTTGAATGTGTTATTTTGAATATTTTTCAAAAAAACCTGTATTTAACTGATAATCAAGCAATAAAAATAGATTTTGATTTAATTTTTATTTTATATGTTTGACCTACAGAGTATTACAAAACTGCATTCTAGAGGTGGTTTTGTTTTATTTTGTAAAGGCTGCGCAGCCTGATTTAATTTAATATTATTTATTCCCTCATCTATCTGGAAAGGACTAATTGGTCACTTTCTAATTATTAACCAGATTGTATGCTTAGATGTCTAATAGCTACAATCATAAATCTTTTAATTATGGCTAGGAATAATAGCTTTATTAGATTAGAAGGAACTCTGGATGGGTTGACCTTCTTTAGAAAGAACGGTGCGTCTTTTGTAAAGACAAAAAACCGAGTTAGTAAAAACCGAATTTTGAACGATCCAGCTTATAAGCGTACTCGTGAGAATATGCGAGAGTTTGGAGGTGCTGCACGTACAGGCAAGGCTTTAAGAGAAGGCTTTTCTGGTATAGTACATCTTATAGGTGATGCTTATGTTACTCCACGGCTTACTGCAATTATGCGTAAAATTTGTTCTTTAGGAACTGGACTACGTGGTGAACGTGTAATAGATGTTGTTAGTAATGTTGACTTGATTAATGGTTATGAATTTAATACTCAAAAGCCTTTTGATACGCAATTTAATGCGCCTTCTGATTTGCCTGAAATTGATCCGGACCGTACTGTTGTGAGATGGAATATTCTTGATTTTAATACGGATACGTATGTAAGAGCACCTGAAGGAGCTACGCATTTTAAACTTGCTTTAGCTGCTGGTTACACGAGTAATTATGAATGGGTTGAAGCTACTAAAAGTTATGAGCCTGTTGATGAGGATGTAAACGGAAGAGGTCTTGTTACTTATAGTGCTGCCATTGCTCTTGGTGGTATGGTTGGTAGTGATACTTTATTGGAAGTTGATATGACTTCTTTTGGTGCGATACCTGTAACTAGTGCCATTTTTGGTGCTACTGCAATTGTGTTTTACCAAATGGTGAATGGTGATTATTATGAGCTTGCTCAAGGGCATGCTATGAAAATTGCTGTTGGTGGGTAGTTTTAGTTTTTAACTATTGACTTCTTAAAGAGAATTCCTCCTTGGTTTTGTGCTGAGGGGGAATTTTTTTATGTGTTTTTATACATTCATTTTTTGCTTGATCAAAAAACGAATCAAAAAAATCAAAACGATTGTTTAGGAAATACTCATGGATTTTTACTGTTTACATCGGAATTTGTTAATGTTATGCATTTCGCTAAAGCGCCATTCGCCGATGCATTACTATTAGTTAGACATTACTTTATGCCTAATTCAATCCATGATTAAGTTTGTTAACAAAGGTCTTGCTCTTTATTTCTGAAAATCGTTGGTTCCGACAGGGTCGGAATTGCAAGTGCATTGATGGTTTTAGTTGACTTAATTTTAGATGTCATGTGAAGACGTAGGACGTGATAGTCTCTTTATATTTTCTGTTTGTTTTATTTACGAGTTTCTGTTTTTTTTATGTGATTCCTCGACTGCGCTCGGAATGACACGTAGTTGAGGGCGGCTTGTTTTTTCTTGTTACTTTATTATATATTCTTTTTCCAATTGCCGGAAAAAGAACCAAAAAGGTATAGCCTTTACATCTTCGGCGGTCAAATACGCCTTTGAAGTCTCAAAGAAATGAACTCGATGCGCTCAAACAGCATTTCTTTTTTAACGACTTCTGTATGCTATTGACACTCGCCTGCCAGATGTTAGAGGCGTGATAGTCTCTTTATATTTTCTGTTTGTTTTATTTACGTGTTTCTGTTTTTTTATGTGATTCTTCGACTGCGCTCGGAATGACACGTAGTTGGGTGGCTTGTTTTTTCTTGTTACTTTCTTATATATTCTTTTTCCCATTGCCGGAAAAAGAACCAAAAAGGTATAGCCTTTACATCTTCGGCGGTCAATTACGCCTTTGAAGTCTCAAAGAAATGAACTCGATGCGCTCAAACAGCATTTCTTTTTTAACGACTTCTGCATGCTATTGACACTCGCCTGCCAGATGTTAGAGGCGTGATAGTCTCTTTGTATTATCTGTTTGTTTTATTTACGTGTTTCTGTTTTTTTATGTGATTCCTCGACTGCGCTCGGAATGACACGTAGTTGGGTGGCTTGTTTTTTCTTGTTACTTTCTTATATATTCTTTTTCCCATTGCCGGAAAAAGAACCCAAAAGGTCTAGCTTTTACTTCTTTGACGGTGTTGATTATGAGATTCCTCGACTTCGCTCGGAATGACATTTAAGGTGCTTAGGATGATTTTTTTGATTTGATTGTGGTTTTTTAATTTATACCCAAATTAACCAACCATTCCGTTGACAAATGTTTGGACGAATTCTTTCATTCTGTCTAATATACGTGCTCCTATTTCTCGTGCTTTAAGAATGCTTGGTCTGTTATCTAAACATTTAAACACCTCATCTCTTAAAGGTTCTCTACCAGAATAGGTGTAACTTTCTATTAAAGCTTTAAATTGTTCTTGGTCTAAGTGTTCTTCTTCACAAATTTTTGATATGGCTAAGACTTTTTCATCATGCCAAAAGCGCTCAAATTCATCTTGAATGTTATCTACATCTTCAATAAATGGGAGGTTTTCTTCAATAAATTTTTCAATGAGTTCTCGTTTGCTACGTAACTCCACATCACCAGATAACATATCAATGATTGCTTTCTTTTGAGCTTGGGCTTCTGTAGTTGTTGCGGATTTTAATTTAGATAATAATTTTAAAATATAAGCTACATTGATTTCGTCACGATGTATAAGCTCTAACTCAAAATCGATATCATCTAGTATAGATGTTTTATGTTTTTCTCTATCGTTTTTGACTTTATCGTAAAGGTCTAAATATTTGCTTTTATAGTCTTCAAAGGTTTGCTCGTCGATGTCTAAATCATCCCAATCGAAATCGGTATATGATTCTAATACATTCTTAGCACGTAGTAATCGTCTGAAGGCTTGTATGAACTGTAGTTCTTCCTCTTCGCTTGGGAGATCATCTACACTTTGAAAGGTTGGTACAATTTTTAATACACTGTTTAACGCTTCATCAAACTTTTGGGCTATTGCCTCATAAGGTGGTACGATGATATCTTCTATAGCCTCTTTATTAGAAAATAAGGTTATAGCTTCATCTGTAGCTTTTTTAAGGTTACGAAAGCACAATATGTTTCCTTGGGATTTCTGCTCGCTTAAAATTCTGTTGGTTCTAGAATAGGCTTGTATTAAGCCATGATACTTTAAGTTTTTATCGACGTATAAGGTATTGACCTTTTTAGCATCAAAACCTGTAAGCATCATATTGACTACAATAACAATATCTAAACGGTCTTTATCCTGAAAGGTTATTTTCTCACGCTCTTTTAAGCGCTTGCTAATGTCTTTAAAATAGTTTTCGAACTGCTGACTATCTTTAGTTGAGAAACTCGTATTATACATTTGGTTATAATCAACAATATACTCATCTAGCTTATCTCTTGTATGACTTGTTTTATAATTGGCATCTGGTTCTCCAGCGACATAATAATCGTCATCAGGCATGAAGTCTTTAGCATCTTCGTCATCTTCATTGGTTCCGTAAGAAAAGATGGTGGCAATACGTAAGTCATGTTCACCTGCTTCTTTTTTACGCTTGAAAATATCATAATATTTAATTAGCGTTTCAATATTACTTACCGCAAACAAAGCTGAATAGTCTTTACTAAAAGTCTTCTGGTTATGATAGGCAATGATATAATCTGCAATCTTCTCTAAACGTCTTTGATCTGCAAATACCTCAGCTTTATCAATGTCTTCTACTTCAATATCGATAAAAGTATTTCCCTTTTGTTTGTATTTACCTATGTACTCAATACCGAAACGCAGTACATTTTGGTCTTTAATAGCATCTGTAATGACGTATTTGTGCAAGCATTGACCAAAGAGGTCTTTTGTAGTACGTTTTCCTAAATCGTTTTTAGAAGCGTTGTCTTTAAAAATTGGTGTACCTGTAAAACCAAACAACTGACTTGACTTAAAGTATTCGGTTATTTTTTTGTGTGTCTCTCCAAATTGAGATCGATGGCATTCATCGAAAATGAATACTACCTTTTTATCTTGTAAATGCGTTAAGCTTTTCTCATAGTTAGCTTTTGATATGGCATTGTTTAGTTTTTGAATGGTAGTTAGCACCAATTTAGAATCGTCTGTGAGTTGTTTTACCAAAGATTGTGTATTGTCTGTAACATCAACACTGTCTTTTTTAAAACTGTTGAACTCTAACATGGTTTGGTAGTCTAAATCTTTTCTATCGACCACGAACACCACTTTATGCACATTTGGCAAGTTCATAATAATCTGACTTGCTTTAAACGATGTTAATGTTTTACCAGAGCCTGTGGTGTGCCAGATGTAACCGTTATCGTTACTGGTTGTAACTTTGTTTACCAAATGCTCAGTAGCATAAAACTGATAAGGTCTTAAGACCATCAAAATCTTATGTGTTTCGTTATGTACGATGTATTGTGCTATCATTTTACCCAAATGGTTTGGGTTAAGAAACGCCTCTGTAAACTGAGTTAAATCTGTGATGTTCTTATTGTGAACATCTGCCCAAAAGAAGGTTTGCTTTACCGATTGCAGTTTGTTATTGGCTAAATATTTGGTATTAACACCATTACTAATGACAAACAATTGCACATACTGAAACAACCCATGATTAGACCAAAAGGAATGCCTTTGGTAGCGGTTAATCTGGTTAAAAGCTTCTTTAATTTCTAAACCACGACGTTTTAATTCTATTTGTACTAATGGCAAACCGTTTACTAAAAGCGTGACATCGTAACGGTTTTTGTAAGTGCCCTCCTGAGTAATTTGGTTGGTGACTTGAAACAGGTTTTCGTTCCAGTTTTGAGAATTAAAAAAACGCACATAAAACGAGTCTCCATTGTCTTTAGTAATATGAAAACGATCGCGTAAAGTTTTAGCTTTTTCGAATACATTGCCTTTTGCCAGATGGTTAAGAATGTTATCAAACTCTTTTTGTGAAAAGGTGGTCTTGTTAAAGGCTTCTAGCTGTGCTTTTAAATTAGACACTAAAGTATTACCATCTGGTATTTTTACCAATTGGTAATTTAAACCAACGAGTTGTTGGATGAGGTTGTATTCTAGTATGGCTTCAGGTTGTTTGGTCATAACCAACACAAATTATATTAATCTTCTTTCTTTATTTTTTCAACAGTAACGTTGTCTTCTGGAGGCAGAACATACTTATTTGTATTTTTTATAAATGTAATAATTTGTTCTACAACATGTTTGACTAATTTTTCATACGCATCAGTTGTTGAATCGTAAAGCACCTTTAATAGGTACTTAGAATTTAAATGAAGGTTATTACCTGAAGCTGTTTCAAGTTCAAGGTGATGTTGCCAAGCATCGCCTAATTTATTAGCTTTTGGTAAAGCTTCACATACAGCACCATTATATGCAAACAAACCGACAAACATAGTTCCATTACCAAAGCCATTTGCGCTAAATGGTTCTATACCAAAACTAAAAGGAATATGTTTTCGGTTTTTATAATGAATCCATAATTGCGAGTAGTTTTGATGAATAGGTCTGCCAGCTTTAACACTAAATAGATTGTCATTTAATTTAGTCTTAAGTCGTTTAGCCAATTCTTTTCTGAAACGTTCTCTTATTGTATTTATGACATTTTGATAATTATCGGCAATATATTGCGCCTCTTCAAAATGCTTAACAATAATATCGTTTAGAGGTTTTTGCTGTTCTTTATTCAAAATATGCGTTAGTTTCTTTATTAATAAAATGTATTGGTTAATGGCTTCACGTAAGCTTGTAAAGTTTGGCACTTCTTTAAGGCATAACTCTAACCAAGTTTTAATATCATCTCTGTAACTCAGATTAAAAAAATCCTTATCAGATTTTAATTTTAAAGAACTAAATTCAGTTGGTTCTTCTCCTTTTAAGGTTAAATAATACACCGTGTTTTTGTTTGGCTCATGATTACAATAGCGTTGTATTTGTGCTTCTTGATCGCCTGCATGGATTTTGTTTTCAATACTAATTATATTATTGCGTTTATCTTTTAAATAGATATCTATACGTCCTCCAGTGGCTTTACTTGGGTCTTCTCTTTCTTTATTACATAAATCTATTTTTCCTATACTATGCTCTACTTTTACAAAAGCCTTATTGGGATTAAACTGTTTATTTTCATCAGGTTCAAACTTATCGTTGTGCTTAATAGTTTTTAAAAATAGCATTAAAAACACATCTCCCATCAAATGTGAACCCATAGGATTTAACAATTCTGCGAGGAAAGCCGAATGTGTTTTATTCTCTTTAGTTTCTATATCTAAAACCGAAAACACATTAAAGTGTTCGCCTTTAGCTATGGTTAATTCTTTATTATGCTTTATAATCGTTTTGGTATCGCTTAATACTTTTTTTATGTCTGCTATTTCTACTTTTTCTTCTGCCATCCTTTCGTTCTTTTATTCTACTGATATTGTGATGAACGACGCAATTTGTTTGTTGTTTACGGTTCTTTTCATGAGATTGCCGCGTCGTTCGTACCTCTCTCCTCGCAATGACGTACGTAAGGCAATGAGGTGTGTAAGGGAATGCTGTTACAATTTATCAAACAAATCTAACCACTCTGGATTTACACTCTCTATCAATGCTATTTTTTTTGCTCTACTACCTGCTTTTAATTGTTTTTCTCTGCCAATAGCATCACCAATCATTTGGTGTGCTTCGTGATATACTAATTTGTTTACATTATAACGTGCTGTAAATGACTTTCTATCTTGTTTGCTTTTATGTTGTTGTACACGCTCAATTAAATTAGCAGTGACTCCAACGTATAGTGTTGTGTTGTTTTTATTGGTTAGTATGTATATGTATCCTGGTTTCATTCTTTGTTTTCATTGCGAGGCTTTTAAGCCGCAGTAATCTGTTGGTTATTTATGGTTCCTTTGATGAGATTGCCGCGTCGTTCGTGCCTCACTTCTCGCAATGACGGTTTAATTCGTGAGATTGCCGCGTCGTGCCTCACTTCTCGCAATGACGGTTTAATTCGTGAGATTGCCGCGTCGTACCTCCTCGCAATGACTTTACTAAACAAACATTTGTTGCAACAGCCCTTTTTTAAATTGTTGTGTTTTGGTTATTTGTGTTTGTACGGTTTCTATTTTATTGTCTATAGCACTTAAATACGTTGCTATTTTTTGTTGTTCTTTTAGGGATGGAATAATCATCTTAATTTTCTTCATCTCATTCTTACTTATCTCTAAAAAAGTTGAACCTTGCGACTTTCTAATAAATTCCTTTTTATTATTATTTATCCAATAATACACGAACTCTGAATTGTTATTTACATTAACAACTATAGATTGAAAACCTTGATTAGTAGTACACTTTTCTTTTGCGAAACTCAATTCAGCAATTGTTGCTCTACTTGTAAAAAGAATAGTCCCCTTAGGTAATAAACGTGCTGATGACTTTTTCAATCCTAAAGATGAAATTGTTCGTTTGCTCTTATCTATGTGTTTTTTGGATACTTCTGTTGGTGTAAACCATTGAATATCTCCATCCCAATATTGACTATTGGTTGTGTCTGGTGTTCCTCCTCCAATTATTTCTCCAATATCACCCAACCTCTTCACTTCCCAATTTGGGAATTGTGTTTTGTTTTGATTAGTAACAGATTGCTTCTCTCGTTCCTCGCTCGCAATGACGTCTGGTTTAAAGCGTAGTTGTTGGCTAAACAGTTGTTGCATGACGCCTTTTTTGTAATGCTCTAGTTTTTCTTTTTTGGTGGTTAGTTGCTGTAGTTTGGTATCTACTGCTGTTAGGAACTTGGCTATTTTTTGTTGTTCTGGGAGGTTGGGAAGGTTGACTTTTATTCCTTTTAATAACCCTCCTGTTATTAGTGGTTGGCCTGAACCAAATATTAATCTATTAAGGTTATACTTTTCTAGAAACCCTTCTATAAAAGAATTACTTAAAACACTTTGTTTTGCATCAATAATAAGCGTATTATCTGTTACAGCAAATTTACCTGATGCCCTATTTATTCTTCCTGCATTTGCTCCAACTCTAGCAATTAAAATATATTCACCTTCATGAGTAAATTGATTACTCTTTCCGATAACTCCAGTAGAACCATAAACTAAAAATTCTCCTTCACTATCTGGTTTAATTTTACCAGATGAAATACTATTTACTAGAGCATCCAATTTCTTCTGTTCCCATTCCCCTTCAAATTCTTTAAAGCGTAGTTTGGGTACTAGGCTTTTGCGTTGTTTTGATGAGATTGCTTCACTGCGTTCGCAATGACTGTTGCGAGGCAATGACGGTTGTGAGGCAATGACTGTGTTGTTATGTTTGTTTTTTGTTTTTATCATGAGATTGCTTCGTTAGTTCCTCACTCGCAATGACGGTTGCGATATTAAAAAGGCGTGTCTATGTTTAACTGTTTACAAAAGTCGGCAATGGTGGCATCGGTTTTTTTAATGTCTTGCTCTAAGGTTTTTAGGTCTTTTGAGACTTGTACTAAGTCTATTGGTTCTTCTTCTTCGAAGGTGTCTACATAACGTGGTATGTTTAGGTTGTAGTCATTTTCTCTGACTTCGTCTAAAGTGGCAACGTATGAGTATTTGTCTTTGGTTTCTCTGTTTCTGTAGGTGTTTACAATGGCTTCAATATGGTCATCTTGTAAGACGTTTTGTGTTTTTACTTTCTCGAAGTGTTGGCTGGCGTCTATGAATAGGATGGACTCGTGTCTTTTGGGATGAGATTCTGAAACGAGTTCAGAATGACGTACTTCCTCTGTTCTATTCTTTTTAAGGACTAAAATACAGGTTGGTATGCTTGTACCATAAAATATGTTTGCTGGTAAGCCTATGACTGCGTCTAGGTAGTTTTTATCTTCTATTAAAAACTTGCGTATGTGTCCTTCGGCAGCGCCACGAAATAAAACTCCGTGAGGTAATACGCAAGCCATGGTACCATTATCGTCTAATTGGTGTACCATGTGTTGCACAAATGCGAAATCGGCTTTACTTTTAGGTGCAAGTTTACCGTAAGCAGAAAACCTATCGTCGCTCATAAATAATGGGCTTGCGCTCCAGTTTGCTGAAAATGGTGGATTGGCAACTATGGCCTCGAAACGTTTGTCTATATGGTTTGGGCTTGGGTTGACTAGTGTGTCTTCGTTATAAATATCGAAGCGTTTGTAATGTACGTCGTGCATGATCATGTTCATGCGACATAAGTTATAGGTTGTTGGATTGCTTTCTTGTCCGAAAAACTCACCAACCTCTTTTACCTCTTTTGCCACACGCAGTAACAATGAGCCAGAACCACAGGTTGGGTCGTACACATTTTTTAATTTGGTTTTTCCTGTAGTGACCAATTGTGCTAGTATTTTTGAAACCTGTTGTGGTGTATAAAACTCACCTGCTTTTTTACCAGCACCAGATGCGAATTGCCCAATGAGGTATTCGTAAGCATCACCAAGGATATCGCTATCTGAGTTTTCTAAATCGAAGTCGATACCATCTAAATGAGTTAGTACTTTTACGATGAGTTCGTTTTTGGCGTCTTCTGTTTTACCTAGTTTAGAACTTGTTAAATCGAGGTCTTCAAAGAGGTTACCGAAATCGTCTTCACTTTCGCTTCCCATGGTACTTTGTTCGATACTTGTGAGCACGTTTGCTAAATCGCCTAGGATAAAGTTGTTTTTGTTACCAGAGTTACCACGTTTGGCGAGTTCGCTAAAGAGTTCGCTAGGTTTTAAGAAATAGCCTAGTTTATCTAAGGCTTCGAAGCGAATGGCATCTAATAACTCGTCGGCTTGTGGATGTGTTTCTACAGTATCGTAATCTAACCCATCAGGTTCAAGAATTACATTGGCATAGAGTGTCATCTTTCGACTTAGGTACTTATAGAAAATGAAGCCTAATATATAATCTCTAAAATCGTCGGCATCCATATTACCACGAAGGTCGTTGGCGATGTTCCAGAGGGTTTGTTTAAGTACTGCTTGTTTTTGGTCTTCGGACATTGATTGGTTTTAATTTAAATCATATAAAAAAAATGAGCCATGCTATTACATTACAATAGCACAGCAAATAAATTAATACTAATGTGTTAACACTAATATTAATTATACAGGGAGAGTTTAAAGGTAACAACTTTAATATTTTGGCAAAAGGAAAACACTAAAATTATTACCTTTGATTTGCGATGCGAAGATTTATCTTTAAGTCGCTTTGCACCAAAGTGTAGTTCCTAATGGACTGGATCCATCAAGGCGATGGCTTTGGTGTTTTTTTAATCTTCTTTGTAGCTGAATGGTTCACGAATGCCACCATTCTTTCTATGGATAATAACATTTACTTTATAGTTTTGGTTAAACAACTCACTTTACGAATAATCATGCTTTGCTTTCTGTGTTTAATTATGATTATCATGTAACGAACTAATCACTTTTGCAAGAGTTACTTTGTGGTAATCCGTAATGAAGACCACTTAATGCTGATAACACTTACCATTAGCATTTTTAGTTTTGCGTTTACAGCGCTTACCTGCTTGGGTTTTACCAGTGCATTGTGTTGCTACAGCTTTTTTTGAAGGTG
>Ga0209344_10005198_pt1 | contig 11366 bp, 26 predicted proteins | sample Cruoilmetagenom6_FD_187293 | JGI IMG/M metagenome (GOLD analysis project Ga0209344, IMG submission 187293) | Oil polluted marine microbial communities from Coal Oil Point, Santa Barbara, California, USA - Santa Barbara Oil Seep Sample 6 (SPAdes)... | ecosystem: Environmental > Aquatic > Marine...
CACACCGCGCACCCCCTCTGATGATGATATGGTGTTTATGGCCTCCCGGCCCTGCTTTTGGATCATCCCCGGCGCGGGGCCTATGGCTGGACCACAAAGTATATATGTGATGATGAGTATGTGGGTAGTATGGAAGAAATTGGCAAGACTTGTAGAAGGAGAGAACAGACAGTAAACGGAAACACGGTGGTAGAGTATACATATAAAGGCAACCGTTTTGCAAGCGTAACGTCCTTGTTAGCATCTATATATCCTGACCAGGGTAGCTACTATGAAGTAGAATATGGTGTGAGTCGTAAGGACGCGCAGATAGCAGGGTGGAGTCCATACACCAACTATGGTCGTTTCGAAGATGGTGAAGCCGGCTTTAAGAAATTCTTGAAAGATCGGGGGGAGATCGCCGGTCAGGATATTACCACCACAATAACGATATCAGATATAATCGCGAACATGATGGATGAGTATGCACCCCCACCCTCAGTCGAGGATATATGACAGTGTTGTTGGTAGATCTTGATGAGAAGACAATAGAGCGCCTGGAGTCCGACTTCAGGCTGGATGAACAGGATAAGGATAAGAAAAGATGGTGAGGTAAATGGTAAAGAACAAAAAACAGAGAATAGAGAAGATGCTTGATAAGGGAGTATCAACCGGAGACATAATGAAGAAAGTGGATTGCAGCAGACAGTATGTCTGCGATGTGAGAATACGATACACAATGGAGAAGGAGGGTTAAACCATGCTCGCTATGACGATAGACGAATATCTAGACGGAGATCCATTCGAGGAAATCTGTTGTCTTGGAGGGAAGATAGGCGTGGTGTACGGTCTTGCCAAAAACGCTGATAAGGTGGGGGTGTATAGATTTTCAGAGCACCTCACGCCAAATTTCCGGTATCTTGTAATAACCCAGAAAGAGTACATTGAGATAGTCTCAACGCTTCACGAGACTCTACCTTTCACCACTTTTGTGAGACAGGTAAATGAGAGGATGGCTTAAACCATGTCAACATGTCCAGGCTGCAACAGTGATAGGGTAAATACAATATGGACCCATCCTGGCATACCTAACATACGAGTGTCGGCTTATGAGTGTCTCGATTGTGGGTCGGTGTGGAGTGAGCCGGTTTGGAGTGATGTACACTGGGAAATGAATAAACTTCGTAATAGAATAAAAGAGGAGGTATAAGAACATGACAAAAGAACTAAAAGAGGAAGAACCAAAAACGTTAGAAGAGTTTATGAATCAAACGATAGACGACGAGAAATACAGAGGGGTCTATAAGTTTAAGATCGAGGGGATGGAGATCAAATCTTCGGGGGAGATCTTTGGAGCCTCAGCGATGGACGATAGTTTACACGTGGTGTTGTCTGATGGGGTGTCAAAGATAAACCTGAAACTACCGGACGGCATTAGTCATCAGAGGGATGGCGAGACAGACAAAACCACCTTCGTCATACACGATGAACGCAAGGTCGAAAAGTCTATGGCCATTGGTAAAGCAGCTTTTTGGAAATACATAAAGTTGTACGGTTACCCCAGGGTCGGTCAAGAAGTGGATGTCCGCATAAACGAGAAGGGATTTGAGAAGCTGGTCCTCTAGGACCATCTTATTTATTTTTGGGGGTAATATGACATATGTTAAATGCCCGCGATGTGGGCGGGTTATGAAGATTTTCGAGGCTTCGAGAGCAAAAAGCTTAACATGTAGTTGTGATTTCAAGGGAAAGTTGGACGAGTGCTTTACGGAGACCACAGCCGAGGATTATAAGGTGTCGAGATACAGACATCAAACTAGTGGGGGGTTTGTCGCCGATGCTAACTGATACCTTTGCTATCTTTGCGATGTATAGTTCAGGCTTCATACACGGTATTATACTCACCTGGGTAGTAGCAACCATGATCTTGGGGGTATAATGTCGGTCGTCTATAACCTTGAAGAGCTTAGGGAGCGATTTAAGACCCTCGGCGGTCGTCATGCAGGGGATGTCTTGGTCGCAACTGCTTGTGCTAACTCCGTTCAATTCATCGATCTTTTCCTGGTGGCCTGTCGAATACCCTCATTAAAGTTTATGCAAGAGGGTAGAGACCGTTATATCACAGCACTTAGTAACAGCTCCCCTCATCTGATGCACCGAAACTCGTATACCCTACGCCTTATGGAAGAGACATACAAATGTATGGTACTAGAGTGCCACGACATGGAAGAGGGGCGTACACCTACCCCCGGAAGGTGAGCGATGTCCCGCGGGACATCCCTCTATCGGTGGGGCTGCCGAAGGCGCCCCCTTCCCGGCCGGAAGGGATCGGCCTTTATAACAGATCTATCCAAGTCTTAAAGTACGCGTTTGCATCTTTTGGTATCTGATCGTAGACGGCCCATATCTCAAAATAATCCTGTTCGGCTGCTGGGGCCATAAAATTAACGTCCAGGGTAAAAGTGGTCGATCCCGGACCAACATCAAGCGCATAATATCTTATCGAATATCCAACCCCACCGACCTTGAAATTATGCTTGTAATCCGTGCCTAGTGGGCCCGCGCAGACATAATTATACTCCCCGTGGCCTGTACAGGTCTGATAAGTATAATGCTCCATTATTAGGTCACTGTCAGCGTGTAAAGTCCAGTCGGGGGTGTATTCACTGGGAGCGCCATCAAGCGCACACTTAACCACAAACCCGGTTATCCTTCCCTGGGCTTCGCTAAGGGTCTTGTGTGCGTATTCGATATAATCGGATGACTTAGTGCCGAGAGAGAACAACAGATAACTGTTTGTATATTCATCGGTTGAGGCCGGAGGCTCTTCAAACTCAACCATAGCCTCTGGCATTCTACCATAAACTAACCATGCGCCGAGATCCTCGACAGCCTTATCCAGCGCTTGTATTTCTCCGGTGTCCTTATGTGTACATCGGTATTTTAAGGTGTCTGTATTGGCAGGATTTGGAAGAGTACTCTTCTCAGCCCCGTATTCATCCAAAAGGGCTAATATATCATTCTCAAGTTTTGAATCGGCATAAACATAGAATTTGTGGGGATAGCTCATTTCTCTAGTGTTATCATTCTACTCATAGAATAGAACGCACCAACACCCTCCAATTTTAACATCAAGTCTCCCATCGCCCCTTTATCAGTTGTTGATACCTTATACTTGTTGAAATCAGAAAAGGTTGGTAGCGAAGAGTATTCGATGTCGTAAGCATCGAGTAAAGCGGTCACATCACTATCTATACTGTCAATACAATAGACATAAAACTGGTAGGGATATGACATCAGAACCAAATTGACAGTTTACTCCAAATGCTCGAAAAGCCCCCAATAGCTGATGCTGCTGCATCGGTGTATATGTTACCAGTTTTGGGGATGCTAACCTTTGCTGTATCTCCGCTAGACGCTTCTTTCTTGGTTGGGGACCCTACCACGGGGGTGTCATGGTATTTCCGGGTCCATGAGAAGTCTTCACCGCTTGGGGATATTGCAGGTTCTAATATCGTTTCGCCTGTGGATGTTTTCTCCTTCTTCGTCACTCCCGGATCTGTCATAGGCTGCCACACTTGGGAGGCGGGTTCGGGGGTAGGAGTATCACTCAAAAACCACGACATATCCGGCGTGAATGGTTGGGCTTCGGGGTAGAAGATATTAGTGATCGGGGCTGCTGCCGATGTCTCTTTCTTACCAGCATCGCCGAGTAGGGGGGTAGATCCGTGAGTCATGCCACCGCCTCCACCGCCAAAACCGCTTCCATCTTCATCGCCGCCGGCCGCAAGGGCTAACAAGGCCACGCCTGCAATTCCGCCGCCTATAAGCATCTTCTTCTGTTTATCAGTTATTTTCATACTCTTAATCTCCGTCTTATGTCTAAATAGGTGTGCATAACTTCTTCAGCTGTTAGAGCGCTGTCGTGCAATCGATAACACGCCATCTCCCCGGTGATTGGGTTACTACCTGGTTCAGAGTCTCCCCGCGCTCCTATGCCTAAGCTGTTTGCCGTAACTATAATAGTATGGGCGTCTGTGTCAGTGGTCTTAATCAACTCACCGTTAATATATATTTTGATATATCTCCCATCGAAAGTCGATATTACATGAGTTATGAGATCTTCGTACGAGGTGAACGGGGTATTAGAGTAATGAAGGGCGTTAAGTTCATCGTAGTATCTAAAATCAATTGATCCGTTTGAGAGAACTCTTAGAGCGAGGCGCTCATATCCCTTAGAAGATACAGTACTAATAGAACTCGTATCTGTCCATTTTAACAACGTCTCTAAAGACACTTCCTCAGTAATATCAAGACTCTCGTCGGCACCACAATCTATATAGTCTCCCGCTCCATCGAGGGATAAAACCCACCCTTGGGGGGTAGACAGCCATGATGCCCCCGTTATATCTCCATTGTTTTGGTTTCCACTAAGATCTCCCACCACCGACCCCGACCCTTCGATAAAAGGGAGGTTAAGGGGGATGTTGGGATGTCCCCCTAGGAGCGGATTAGATGGTTTAATACCTATAACACTGGTTGTCATGTCTCGGATACTCTTATATCACTCTCTGTGTCGCTCCACGCGAAAATTGGACCGTTATATCCGAGCGGTGGGTTTGTTGTCTCCTCCCACACTCCGTAAATACCTATTGGGAAGCCATTGTTTTTGAAATCAAAGAGTGGGTTCTTACTGAGACCTATATAAACCGTGCTGTTTGTCTGGTTTGTGATTCTAACCGTGTTACGGTCTAGTTTCCCCTTCACTATCATTCTTACTTCACTAGCTGGTAATATCATAGTGTCACCTATTTCTTTTTCGAAAGCATCGCGTAACCCAAAACGCCTATGACCGCGATTATAGCAAGCGGGGTCATTTCACCGGCTGCGCTTGGTGTGTCTGTGATTGCTGGGGCTGCGCTTGTCCACGATGGGGTTGCCGTTAAAGTGGGTACTATTTCGCTTTCTTGGCTCTTCTTAACAGACTGCTGAGCAAAAGGACTATCGATTATAGTCTGATACGATGGGTAGTCTATCTGTGGGGCATAGGTCTTTATACTAGTGTTTGAAGGCTGATAATGGGAATATGGGTGGTAGGTTGTATTCTGCGCCTGCTCTTTCTTGGTCTCTCCACCGCCTAACAACTGCGCGAGTCCTAGACCGCCGGAAAGACCGCCTAGTCCTGCAATTATCGGGATTAATGGTAAAGGCATCTATACAACCTCTTTTCTCTGGAGTGGGGAGGGGAAAGCTATCCCCAGAGTGCCGCATAGGATCATAAGTGCTACTGTACTTGTCCCGTGGTTTATACCCATTATCATAGTCACTGCTGCTACTATCGTGATGCAGATAACGCCCACTAGCGTTATAATGGTGTTATCTTCCATCTCAGTTTCTCCGAGTGTTCTTTTTCGGAGGTATCACCGTACCACTGTTATCCACCGTAAGATATTTACGGATGGGGAGGGCTTTTGTCTTACCCTGAAAGCCGGATGTGGCAGTTTGGGGCATTCTACACCTCAATCAACATGAATGGTACCACCGTTGCTGTGCTACTCCCAACATTTGACTTGGTACATGTTAGCAAACCGGGGGATGTCTGCCACGCCCCTAAGAGGTCGCCGCCGTCTCCCCACGTTGGAGTACCAGCGTTAGCTTCAGCATCTACCGCCGGGAGGTCGTACCCTTCGCATTTAATATACATATCTCCCGCTGTCCACTGGTCGTCTGCTGTTACATCCATTGCTAGCTGTCCGAAAGCATTTGGATCGGATGCGCCAACATCGCTAACGAGGTTTCCCCATTCAACCACTTCGGCTACGGTAGAAGCTCCGTCTGTGGTGACAACCATTCCAACACCGACCACTCTCCAATGGTCGAGTGGTATCATACCAAGGTGAACCGTACTTGCCGCGCTTGCTCCGTTACCTGTTGCGACCTGTCCCATAAGCAGCTTATATCCGACTTGCAGCTCTAAAACATCGGGGGATATCCCGACATGCTCCGCCAAAGCCTGAAACACATTAGGCATAGTTGACCACCTATGCCGACCTTATAATTGCACGAATACGGGAGTTCTCTGCGATGTCTTGACCTATCTTAACCCTTTCCTGCGCGCCAACAGTATAAGCGCCTATTCTGTTCCAGACCGCTACTGTCATAGCCTGATCTGAGCTGAAGAAATCGGATCTCGCGAGCATCATTGGATGGATAACACCGGTCTTGATGTTCTGAATGGATGCTGGGATCTCCAACACCGAGTTGGTATCGAAGTTTACGGTAGATACCGGTTTTGCGTATAAGATGATCTTATCATCCTCCGCCACAAAGTTTCCCGTCTTTGGTACGATAGGAAGCTGTCTGGGGTCCGTTGTGGGGGTTGTCCCGCCAGGGTTGGTCCTAGTGCCGGACGCCTTAAGAACCTCATTCACCATCGATTCACCTGCATCAGAATATGCAAGTCTTATCTCTACATCTGTTACTTCATTCGCCATAGTTCATCTCCTAGAAGTCATTTCCACCCTGCATTGGGTCTGCGCCCATACCTACACGGCTTAACAACCACATACTTATATCTTCCGCTCCATCGATCACCATCGCGCCACCAAGAAGCTTGGCATGTTTGTTGGAGATCTTAGAGTTGACCACTCCGCCGAGGATCAATTTTATGATCCCAGACTTAATGGTGGCGTCGCCAACAGGAGTTTTAGCTAGCATCTTCTCAGATACTATCTTCATAGCCCCCATTTCTATCAAGTCAAGCGTCCCGCTTGCCTTAACCTTGGGTCTTCCGATTAAATTAACCATATCCGTCCTATTTGGCGGCGTGCGACATAAAATTAACTAGAAAAGTAATAAGGGCCTATTTAGCGATGTCTGCCCTACCCGTCTCTTGTTTGTAACTCTTCACCGGGCTTGAGATAAAGTAAGACCGGTCTTCACGGACTACGCAGAACCGGTGATGGTTCAATGTTTTCACCACGTCCCCCAATCCGTCGACTACATCGTTTAGATACTTAACGTCGTTCTTGCCTTGCAAGCGGAAAATAAAGAGTAGGTGGGCCAACTCTACAAAATCGGTGTTAAGCTGGCTTGGTCGCCTTGCTATTGTTCCAAAAGCAACGTCTAAATGTCTGTTTTGGTCGTTAAGCTCTAAGAGTCCGCTTGATAGTTTCCTCTGACTTGGTGCGAGTCTGTTAGCCTCATCAATAACGAACATGTCTATACTACCCATATTTGGCCTCAACCAGTCTGTATAGAACTTATCAAACTCTGGCAGGTTGTCGGGGAAATAAGCAAGCTCTGGGGTATACCTATTGTAACCGTCGAACTCATTCATGATGTCATAGACCATATGACGGGGGTATTTACTCAGTATGTAACTAGCAAGGTAGCTTTTACCACTGCCTGGGAGACCGAAGATGCAAAACCTTTTGCCTACCAATTCGTCCATTATTACTCCAAAACTTCGGACGGGACATCGATGACCGCAGGCAGCTCTTCACTAAGCTCCCTTAATTCGTTTAGTGTAAGATCTCCACCACCGATGGTTATGATCTTATCAAGCGCGTTCTGTAACTGCTCTTTAGTAAAAGAGTTTTCAGGGCCGATCCCTTCCGGCCGGGAAGGGGGCGGCTGCGCCAGCCCTGCCGAAGGCGGGCAGCTCCCGGGGCCAGCTATGGGCCCCTCCAGGACGACGCCGTGATGTGATGGCTCCTCTCCAGTCACATCGATAATCTGAGTAGTAGGGGGTAACGCAGGCGGAGGGGGGGCCCGCGTCACGGGGGCTGTATCTCGTGCAAAAGCATGAGTCCCGAAGGGATCCGCGGGGGCGCTACTAGCCTGCCCCGCTATCGCATCACCGAGATTAACCCCAAAACGTCCCATGATACTATCGATCCGGGAGAGGATCTGATCTACCATTTGTAAGGTGTCGGACATAGACGACCCTGAGGCCTGGGCCGTCTCCGCCACCTTACTTACTACGTCAGTGTTAGCGGGTTGTAGTGTTTCACTAGTAAGCTCAATAGGACCCATATTATGCCCAGTCCAACTCAGCGCCGCATCCAGAGCAGTATTGCACCGGACCGGAGAGGTTTACACCACATTCACCGCATGTATAACTATCTTTTACCTTACCAACTTTATTTTCTGCCATTTTATTACCTTTACCCTTTGGTTCTGGTTTCCCTTCTCCGATAATTGCATCTACATCTTTACTTTCTTTTATTACAGCTTCTGGATTAGTAGTTTTAGATTCTAAGATCTGCGCGCCCATCTTTATATTAACCTTACAGTTTGGGCATACTCTAGCTTTATTTTTTGATTGCCATGTATGGTTGCATAGAGGACAAATATTATCAGTCATCTAAAAATACATACTTTACATACTTTATATACTTTTGGGTTGTAAATACTTACAATAGTAAAAAGTATATAAATTATATACAAAAAGGCCGCCCATAAATCGCCCTGGTGAGTAGGTCGTTACCGTTTTCAAAACTGTCGCTATAAAATCTTTTGCGGTCTGTGTTAATGTCGCCGGATCTGGGGACCATATCGAAGATGTTGAGATCTCGCTTAGATAATTTGCGGTGTCGTACCGTCTCCCCATACTGTATTACCTTCTTTACTTCGTATTCATAATTATTTAGATCCGGAAACTTCCTTATGAGTTCTAACAGGTGCTCATATTTATCATATCCTCCGCTATCGTTTTTCAAGAATATCTTGCCTTTCTTAACCCCCCGTTGTTTATACTGGTCCCCCACCTGGTAGACTCCCGACTGGAATACCACCCCCTCATCAGACCCCTCAAAAGACCAATCGCCAAGATCCTTGGAGACTGAAACATTTAAGGGGGACTGTGATAAAACACCGTCCGTAGCACACATAACAATATCAAGCGGTTTTTGCATCATAGCCTTCCAAACTTGGATCTGACACTTAGACGTTATGATGTCAGCATATATGGGATTAAATAGCTTTCCGGCCCTATACTTCCCATTATGCCCTATAACCTTTATCTTCTCATACATCTTACCGTATATACTGTTCATTATCTTCTTGACGAATAGATACTCATAGCTGTCCTTAGAAAGTTCTTTCTTCCACCTGTATAACGTATCTATTACCTTTCTAAAAGGATAAACTATTTTAGAGGGGAAGAACTCCCACCCGCGGTAAATCTTAAACTCTATATACTCTTTATAAGCTTCGTACTCCATTTTGTTTATTGTTGTCCGAAAGACGCCATAGGGTCTTATCGTTTCAGTGAAAGAGGGTTTAAAAGGAAGCGGTGGGATAAGGTTTTCATCCTGAGGGACGCGCGCTTCTACCTCATAGATCCCATAATAAGCACCCTTTGACGCCTCGGTTGTATGCCTCCATTCACCCTCATTGATATCTATCAGATCCCTTATAGCATGGGGGTAGGCGCTATTGATATCGTAGTTGTACAACCTATCAAACTTCCCCCTTGCCATACACTCAAACCACCCGCCATGGTAGGACCTTATGGCCGTGTTGATTGTGGAGGCTGGTAGCTTGGTTATGACAGGGACTTTACACTCTCTTCTTACGTACTCCACCGCAACCGAGGCTTTTGAAGAGTACGAGCTTGGATAAAAGCCTAGTCTCTCATAAACTGTTCTCTGTACCCGCTCGGCCAAGTCTTGTGTGACCTTGCAATCACGGATGCAATATAACAAGATCCGCCAAAAGTTCTTCTTCCAGTACGTGAATGAAGAGCCTATCTTCTCAGCATTCACATACTCCCCCAACTTCCTTCTACTACTGTACAACTCTCCGGCCTTTGCGAGTGACATCTCATAAAACTGCGCTATATCATAGAAAGTCACTGTCTTATATGACTTACCAGATCTCGCCTTATTCTTATGTGTTAGGGTGAAGAGCTTGCCGGGGATGTAGGATATCTTAAGGTTGTACCCCTTACGCAGATAATCCACTATTGTGACCTCGGTCTTCTCATATAGCACCTTATATGCCCATCCCGGCAAGAACTTTATAAGGGCCTGGAAGTCGAATTTAAGATTATAATAGAAGTTAAAGCTGTCTTGATATGCCTTTTTTAGTAAGAACCTGAAAATGTCCTTACCATTTAAAGAGCACTTAGCCCTCCCATCACTATCACAGATAAGCATACCATAGCCCTGTAAAGTCTCGAAATCGAATGCTATACAGGGCTTATAAGATCCCTCTTTTATCTTATCGTCTTCCTTGATACATCTTCTAAGATCTAACTTTTCATATGAGTATTTATGTTTCGAACCCGGTAACCCTCTTTCATATGCCTCATTCTTCTCCATCCTCCTGATACTCCCACTCCCCTAATTCATCTTCGTACGTATACCACTCGTCTGGGTCGTCCCAATCCTCACCCAGCTCATCTAACGCTTTTGGGGTCAACTTCACTTCTCTATCTTGTATCTTCCTCAACTCTTCCGCAGCCTGACCCCTATCTATCCCTCTTAACTTCCTCAGCTTCTCGGCCCTATTATAAAACCCCTGTGCTCTTCCATACGCGCCTACAGACTGCGAGTACTCGCTAGCCATAGCGCGCGATATATCATCGAGCATATTCTTACGTCTGTACGATACTCCAAAGCGCCCCAAGGTCCTTGCAATCTCGTGAGCTGAATCGCGATTATTGACACCCATCTCTATTATGTTCTTGATAGCAGCCTGAGATAATAGACTCCTACCAGTTTTAAAATAATAAGCCGAGCTTGCAAATGTCCAAGGCATGGGTTACTCCTGTTCATAATCTATACATGTGCCTTCATCGTCCAGACTGACGGCTATTCTCTGACATAGACGCCACCCCCCAGGCTCGACAGGCACAGCAAAACGACAATTGGTGTTATCACATATTACCATTGTCATAATTCAGTCCTCCAAAATATCATCTGCCGCTATCATTACATTCAATAATAGATGCATCTCAACCAACTTTTCAACGATACCCTCAAGCTTAGATTCGGGGTTTATATCAACTAACGCGTTATGAACCCTAACCGGTAACACCAATCTAACAGTTACACACTCTTCTACCATACTAACCACATGCTCATCATCGTTATTAATCATGCTACTCTGGCCTCCCATTCTCATCTATAACATATTGTGTTTTGATTAACCTCTGAATCGTCTCATCAAAAGACTCTTTTCGGATGGTTAGGTCAACCAAGCTTTCATGGGTCTCCTCACTAACTCTTATTACACATACTCTACCACTCATACATTCAAACACTCGCCTATAATACATATACTTTGTGGTCCAGCCATAAGCCCCGCGCCGGGGATGATCCAAAAGCAGGGCCGGGAGGCCATAAACACCATATCATCATCAGAGGGGGTGCGCGGTG
>Ga0209344_10005199_pt1 | contig 11365 bp, 9 predicted proteins | sample Cruoilmetagenom6_FD_187293 | JGI IMG/M metagenome (GOLD analysis project Ga0209344, IMG submission 187293) | Oil polluted marine microbial communities from Coal Oil Point, Santa Barbara, California, USA - Santa Barbara Oil Seep Sample 6 (SPAdes)... | ecosystem: Environmental > Aquatic > Marine >...
CGTGGTGAAGTTGCCCGTTTCATCGTACCCAGTATACAAACCGTTCGGTTCTTCATTGAGCCATGAAGGAATGGATCGCATCTGCGCGTCGTCGTTACTGTCGCCGACATTCTCCATTGTCTCTACATTCGGAGTTGCAAACGAAAGATCATCAAACCCTTCAATGGCACCCGTATAGACATCTTGCTCTTTCTGCTCCATCACATCTTTGAGATGGTCTGCCATGCCCTCGGCGGTCATCGCCCCCGCGTTCACATTAAACTCTTCTTCGGCCTCTGTCCAAGTCATGTCGACCTTGTAACAGGCCCAATGAGAGCTAATGTTTTGGTGAGTTTGTGGATTCTGTACTTCACCCTTACGACCCGGCGTATAGGTATGAAGTCGCTGGCCCATCTCAAGATACACGCGATCTTTGAGCTTCGGGCCTGTTTTCAAGAGTTCTTTGGGAGTGAAATCCCCCAAGAGTTCTGCCATGATGTGATTCTCGCGAGCCACATCGTTGACAAACTGATCCCGCTTCGTCAAAAACGAATCGGGGGTCGAATCAACCAGTTGGTTGAACATAGATGCTACATCCATTGGAAGCCTCCTTTGCTAAATGGGCGGCCTCCTGCCGACTGGATTGTTAAGTAAACACTTGTCTACCTGTTATTTTGAACGATCTTGAGTGCTGCGTCCTTCACTGGGTCTTTGGACACCCTCCCGCCATCACGATTCGTTCGTGCGTTGGGAGTACCGCTTCGTTTCGCATTCGATCTCTTCTTTGCGTGGTTTGCGATCTTGGTGTTTTGCTCTCGCCCAAACAGTGAGAGCGTCGCCATTTCAAGAGCTTCATGAAGCGAACCAGTTTGCTTGACGAAGCTACTCGCCTTCTTCACGACAGCATCGAGATTCTTCTGTTCAGAGAGTTGCGGATAAGTCTCGACTAGCTGACTCCTAGAATCTGCAATCGACAACTTTTCCAGCTCGCCCGACATCACCTGAATCATGCCACGAAGCCCAGTGAGTTCGGCAACCTTTGAATCAATCTGCTTCATGCCAGCATCAGAACCGCCTCGAAGCGAGATCGCCTTACTGATTGCTTTACTGATCGAGCTAGCTTCTTCTGCGCTGAAGTCGCCGCCTACGAGTTCGGCGACAATCTGTTCAGTCACCTGCTCATCTGTAAGCGTTTCGGTTTGTGAGTCCGAATCGGTTTCGGCTTCTTCATCCGTTTCCGATGAGGCTTCTTCACTTGTTTCCGGTGGAGTGTAGTGACGAGCGCCGATCTTCATAATCTGCTCATCAGTCAGATCACGAATATCATCCATCGAGTAGTTTGCTGCAACCAGAGCGTCAATCGCCTGTTCCTGTGTGAACTCATCTTCATCAGTTTCCGATTCAGAACTCTCTTCTTGAGTGTCATCAGTCTCGGAATCAGATTCGGCCTGTTCGTCGGAATCGTCGCTATCGCTCTCAGTTGAGCTCGACGGTTCAACATCGAACCCGTTCTCTTCAAGAATGCGATCCATTGCTTCGTCAGTCTGCTGATCGGCAATTTCCGCAGAAGAAGGCTCTGTTTCGGTAGTGGTTGATTGATCTTCGGTTGTTTGTGTTTCTTCCATCGGTGAGGCTCCCTTGTGCTGGGTGTTGCGGCCTCATACCGACTGACTGAATGTTTGGGCATCATGCCCATCTAATCTATTGTACCACAAACCTTTCGGCCTGTCTTATGCGTTCCAAACAACATTATCTGTATTTGGATTCGCTTTGTTTCTCGCTAAGAACTCGACTCGATCTCGCTTTGTCTCAAATACAGGTTGCCCATGCTCATTGAACTTCTCTGCATCTGGATGATACGGCTCAAGCGAAATACTCTCGAACGGGCGATCATTGATCTTTATGCCCGTCCCAACTGGGGGAAGCATCATCAACTCTTCGCCTTCAATATCCACCCAAACACCCGATTCAGGAGCTTCGGACATGTTCATATACAACTCTCGGAGATTCCCTTCTCGATCTTTGAAATCATACAGAGGCATTACGCTACCCCCCCAGCAACAGCGCTCATCGCGCCGCCAGTCATTCTTCCAGCAACCTCGCGGCGCTCACCGCCTGCAACATCACCTTGACTAGCGCTTGGAGTCGTGTTCGAAGGAACACCCGTTAGCTGGGACAGCATATCCATATCAACGAGTGACCCCATATCGGGTAGATTCAGAGCATCCCCAATCATGCTGATCATTCGTCGCCAGTTCACTTCGGGGAAGTTTCTCATCAATGGAATCACTTGAGTCATGACTTCGAAGGCTTGCATGACTCGACGCTTCTGAAGTTCTTCGGTAACTCGCTCCATCGACATCGCTTCAATATCAATCTCAAGGAGATCAAACGCGAGCGGATCGAGATCACCCGAACCGCCTTGAATCCAAGGAACTTCAAACTCCTGTGTATCTTCTTCATCCGGGCCAACTGGAATCGCGATTTCATCGTCATACCAGCTATACCAAGCTGCTCGCTCCATATTCTTTCGAACACCATCACGGAATCGATCGATTACATACCCGTTACGAGTTTGACTTGAAGATTCGGCGATTGCATGTTCTGTAGCAGTCCCTACACCAGTGACCTCGCCTTGTTGAGCTTGATCCATTCCAGTGATCAAATCAGCTTGTCGCTCAGCGTATGCGACATTTCGCAACTGTTGATCCGTGACTCCACCAAGCTCGATTTCAACCGGCTTTGCATCTTGAGCCATACCCGGCACTTCAATGATCAAATCCTTGCCAATCGCAGCAAGCTCGGCGGCGTGCTTCGCCTTCGTTCCCCCTGGAATCAGAACAACTTTGCGATATGATCTCGCCCCCTTATTCGCTTCGCCAACCATGCTTCGAAGCAACTCTTCTTGACCTGTGCTGAGCGTGAGCGGAGAGACAGGGTACGGAGTTTTATACTCGCTATATGTCCCGTAAATCTCATACGGGCCTCTTGGCGGGCCAAAGTACGGTCTGGGTTTGCGAATGATGATGCTCTTTTTATTCCCGCTTGAGATCGCGATCGTAACGATAGCTCCGTTGAACCCCTCTTCCGGGCCTAGCTCTTTGTCTGGTTGATGCTCAGGGAACCAGAAGTCAGCGCAAACAACTTCTTCGCGATCAGTGTTGTCTTCTTCGTTTCGGTCGCCGAGATCGTCCATTCCAGCAGACGCGACCAGCGTTTTAATCGCTGCTTTCTCCCAGCCTTCATCTTCATTTTCTTCCGCAAATGCTTTCAGATCGTCGATATCTGCATTCCACACATGCCCGATATACCTTGCTTTTCGCCAGTCGTCGCAAAGCGGGTCAATGAATATACGATAGAGAGGAATCCGTTCGAGCTTTGGGAGATAAGTGTCTGCACCCCTCATTGTACTCATACCCGGATGCTTCTCGCGCGTCATCAGCGTAGCGCCCCAATACATCAAGTAATCAGTCCCGATCTTCGCGTGTTCACTAGCAAGATCAACACTCTTGACCCACGCATCCAAGAATATCTTCGTTGCCGCAGCTTGTTGATCGAGCGTGTGATCAGAATTTCCAGACGATCTCCCGCGACGACGAGCATTGATCGAAGCTCGCGGATTGTTCTGGACGAGTCGTGGGAGCGTAACAGCCATATACGCACCTTGACGATTCACTGTGCTTTGATCGTTTGGTGCAACACGGTGAGCGCCGGGGCCGACCAAACGCTCAATGCGATGATCAAAGTCCTCTAAATGCGAATCACGCTTCGCCTTCGCAGATTTGTACTCAGTATCTAGGTTTTCAGCGGTTAGCTTAATCATCGGAGTTTGCCTCCGTGAGAGAATCTTTCGACATCATCAACTCATGAAGATCGTCGCCGCCTGCATCAGAATCAGAATCATCGGCGTTATCAACTTCATGATTGTTTGAGGAACCGAGTCGAGCCGCAGCTTCCTCAGCGTCCCTCTTTGCATTCAGCTCTCGTTGCACAGAGCCCGGACTTCGTTCAACAGAAGTCATCCCGCCGTCAGGCCAAAACTGTTCTTCTCCGCGACGCGGTTGAAGCTGAACCTTAACTTCTTCGGGCGCATCAATATGCACTCGGCAGTTCTTTTTCTGCGAGTCTGAAATCTTGATAAATATTCGTGTGTTGCCCAAGCAAAGGCACAAGAACCCTTCGGTTCGAATCTTTCGTATGTACACTCAGATCGTCCTTGATCCCCGTAGTAGCCCTAACTCGCTTGTTGCACACAGTATACCACCTAAAGGTCATTCTCGGCAAGCCACTTCTCTTGTTGTTCTGCATTCATTGATTTCACCGCTTCACTATTCCAGTGATCTTTCGGTGTGTTCGCCAAAATCGCCTTCTTAGATCGGAAGTCTGACTTCCATATCTCAACTACCCCATATCGCATCGAATCGCACCCATGATCAATACAGCCCGGATCGGGTTTGTTGACCGCAGGCTTGCCCTCCACCTGCTCAGACCAAACATATCCAAGGATCTCTTCTTCGGTGGAGATGGGTAATCCTTCCTTCTTGAGATATAGATCGTTGTGCATTGTCGAATTTTCAACAAAGAAGATTTTGCTCGCCTTGTTCTTCTCATAGTCGCCCAGGAGATCACGAACCAGCAGAAGCCCAGCTTCAACCGACCCACTCCCCTTCTGCGCCTTCATGACTAGATTTTCTGAGTGATTCTTTCCTCGCCAACCAAGTCGTTCGTTGAGAAAGTGAATCACTTCGGGACGATGATCGGACACACATCGAACGAAATCGTACTTCTGATGGGCTTTAATCAGCCATGACGCGAGTGTATCGCCCTCGATGCAATGCCCATACCACTCAGCGACTCTAAACATTCGTCGATCAGCCGTAACCCCCCACATTTGAAGTACGGTCGCATCAAACCACCCAAGATCAAGCGAGCCGATGAAGTATTCGAAATCGGGTAGATTCTCTCCGTGAGGATGATCTTTGGTTACTTTCCCGCGTTTGACGACATGAGCATCGGGATCGAAATTATCCCAGATAACACCCTCGGCAGAACACCAGATACCATCTCGCATTCGCTTGCGAGCTACACCTGAGTACTGATCCAGAATGTCCATATATTGCCGACCGCGAGCAGTGAGCTTCCCAGTCCTCGGATTCACATACGCGGGGTTGTGACGATGCTTTGTCCGCACGCGACGCAGACGCGACCCTTTCTTATCAGGACGACGATTGAGCCAATGACTGCTATTCCCGGGATTCGTATCGAGAATGATCGCTTTGAATGGAGCGCCAGTGTTACGCATCGCGCGAAACAGTGATTGATATTCATCTTCGGTGAACTCGATCGCTTCGACCACGATGATCAAATCGTATTGAGTCGAGAACAAGCGGGTTGGATTGTCCATCCCCGCGAGCCGAGTGACACCCCCACCATCGTTCACCGTTGCAGTCCAACGGTATTCTTGCCTGTTGGCTCGACTGATTTTCCTGGCGATTGCAGGATGATCAGCTTGAAGAACATCATCTTCAAAGACCTGCATGAATGAATCCGTGAGTGAAACGCGAGTTTTTCGGATCACGACCGATCGGAGTCTTGGGTATCTCTGATGCAAGTCCTCAAGCAACACGCCTTCAAAGAATGTCTTTCCAGTACCCGCCGGCCCCTCAAGCGAAATTTCGTAGAACGGCATATCTTCGTCGCCGTCATCATCTTCGTCGATCGGTGGTGGAACCCAGTCTGCCGGGAACCTCATCAAGTCCCGATGAATGTCGGCATACGGCCCAACGAGTTGAAACTTCCGATCAGCAATCACTCCTGATCCTCCGCTATCTCCCGATCAGGGTAGTATTCAACTACCTTTGTCTTGATTTGGGCGCCCTCTTCATTGCCAGCTCCGGCCTTCTCACTGAATCGGTGCTTGTTCATCTTCGAGAGCGCGTATTGTCGGTGTTGAAGTCGTATCTGCGATCTGCGAGTAGATTCCCCGTTCTCTCTCCACCCAACAAAATCACCCTTATTGTCGTGTACTTCCATCCAATCGTTTTGTCCGTCGTCTGCGATCTCGAACATATAATCAAACTCATCCATAGCGCGAACATGAAACGCGAAGTCGTGCTTCTCTTTGAGTCTGAATTTTTTGTCGAGCTCACTGTTCGCAAGCCAACGGTAGAATGTCGCTTTACTTGGAGAGTTTGCCTCATCATCTTCGTGCTCGCGCAGAAAAACAGACCGAGCCGAACGACCGTTGAGCATTTGTTCGATTACATAATCAAACTTTTTAAGCTCAAAGCCATCGACCCTGCCTGCTTGTAAATCCTTCACAAGCTCAACAAGCTCTTGCTTGGTCAGCTTATTGAGATCATGTCCGGCATCTCTACGCGCGTCCTGCGCCATATACACCTCATGTTCGTCGCAAACTACCCCGTCGATTCGTTGAAGACCTGCGTGATCGACGACGACCAACAGGAGGACGAATCAAGCCAAACTGGAACGCTCCGAACTGCTTCGAGAACGCTAGCTTGTTGATCCCATTCGGCCCTGTCACCTTCGCAGATTTCACTTTCTGAGTTGCCAGATCAGGCTCAAGGCTATCAGATTCAGCGTACACCGGATTCGTGTTAAACTCGCCCGTTGGATCAATCGTTGACTCGACCGTTGACATCAGAATAATGGGTGATGATGGGCGAGCGGTTGCATGGAGGGTTGTTGAATACAAGTTGTCTTGAAGAATGACTTGATTCTCATCACCGATATCAATCGACCCTTGCATGAAGTGAATATCCGACTCAGCGTCGAACTGACACCCCTGAAAATCAACGAGTCCGGTTGTCGAAGAACCAGTTAAAATAGCAGGAGAGTTCGAGAACCCAGACCCTCTGCCTAAGAACGATTCATTGCGCCCGACGATTTTGGTATTCGCATTGCCAAACGAGAGCAGTGATCGACTATTTACATCAGCCTGCTCATGATCGCTAGCACATGACTCAGTATACCAAACGGTTACTGACCCACTTCCGGCAGTCACATGGCTAATGCCAGCACCAGCGAGCCCACTCGCAACCTGAGACATATCACCGTGTATCTTGCACCGACGACGAGCAAAAGAAATGTTTGAGTTCGTCCCGCCACCGATCACTATTCCACCTTCAAGGTCGCAGTCTGTAAACACAACTGAATACTTCAACGGGTCTTTCAAGTCCTCACCCGTTGGGATTGTGTGCTTGATATTTCCCGCCGTCATCACAACGGCAGGATTCGCATCAACCGTAGCAAGAGGATCGCGTCGATACACACAATCATTGAATCGGATCGCATTCGGCCCAACATCATCACCGTTGTTATGATGCCCAAACCCCTTTACACTTCCCTCTTTGTATAAATTCCCCTGGGTATCACGAAGGTTGTATCCGTAGATCGTCACTTCGTCGATATCCATCTCACCCGGCCATGCAACACCCGCATAGAGTGTGAAGATACCATCGTTGCCGCCGTAGGCGCTTGCAAACAATGGCTTCCCATAAGTGTCCATAAGAACAACTTCGCCATGCGAGTTTCCGCGAGTCACGAAGTTATGGTAATAGCACGCCTGAATGTTGGGAGAAATCAGGATGATCTTGTCGAACGACGCAGAACAATCGATCCCGTTCCCGTCTTGAGCAGAAGCAGTCTTTGTCCCAAGCGAGATATCTAGATCAAGAATAATCGTACCGATTGTTCCTGAGATAGAAACAGCAGCACCGTTTGAGTTGTTCGTTCCCGTATTCGTGACATACCAAACATGATCTTCGTTTACATCACCCTTGGGAACCGAGCAGTAGATCAGATCGGTTGAAGAGTCGTAGAACCAACGCCCTACATTCGCCTTCAAGTCGGTGATCGCACTCGCAAGAAGCGTTTCAGTTGTCTCAACCATGAACCCGGAACCGTTGCCCTGTCCATAGAGTCGTTTATTATCTTCAATCTCCCAGTCTTGAACAAGTTCGGTCGGCTTTGTAGCGAATGTCGCAGTCGTAACGAGAACATCGTAAGTACCCGTTGCATCATGCACCGTATCAAACTCAGCAACCGTACACGGTCTGATCTTCGCTTGGGGAAACCCCGGCCAGCGTTTGACGGAGTACATATCGAAACCATCATTGAACGCGATATCCTCGAAGAATATCCCCCTCATATAGACTTCATCACTACTCTCAAGTGTTTCGCTTGCGAGTAGTTCAGCATATGAACCATAAGGCGACGATTGAGAACCATTCCCGCTAATCGCACCAGCATCTAACCAATACTCATTCATATCACACCTTGCCTATCTGGATCTTTTCCGTGTGTTTCTATTTGCTAATTCAGTACGGCGCATTCTTGATCTACGCCCCATTTTTCGCGTCTGAGTAGTTGTGCTGATTGCGGCATCAGAAGCTATTGAAGCCCCGCCTGCGTGTGTTACGCCGCGTAGATTGTTCCAATAGTCATATGTGACACCAGAATGGGGAGTTGACTTCGCAAACGAGAGAGTCGCTGCTTCGTAGTTTGAATCGAGCGTATCTTCACCGGCTTCATTGCCAGTCGAAGCCCACCCATCCGAAACGATCACATCACTACCGGAATGGCCTGCGTGAGTCAGCAATACATTCTTCGTTGCGATGCAGCCGCTCGTATATGTCGCAGTTGTTCGACCAGTGAGCTTGAGAATGTCCGCGTTGCCTGCCCCCGAAGTGAGCTGAACCGTATTATGAACGAAGAGAATATCTTTGTGTTGCGTATAACCCGCGTAGTAAGTTGTTGAAGAACCCGGATAATCCGCACCACTCAATGCGTTGAATGCGCCGTCGATAATTAGTACATTGTTGCAGATCGTTGCACCGATCACGCCTTGCTTCAAATCAATCACCTGATTCAAAGATCCACCGCCAGAGTTGCGAGTGATCAAGTTGGCTTCAAGGCGAACATTGAGAGCTAGATGGTACTCAGATCCAGAGTTTCCAAGCCAAACATCACCATCAGGCCCAATCTTATTCCCGTAGACCAACGAGTGATCCATGTTCGTTTGGCGCAGAGCCGACTTGCTGTTCTCAGCGAGCTCGTTATACAGTACACACCATGAAGTGAATGAAGTAGCATCTCTCAACGCCGATTCGTTGTTCGAGACATTCGTTCCATCATAACCAGTGAAGTCGTTACCGATGATCCCTACATCAGTGAAATACCCGCCGTTCGCAGTCGTTCCCGTTCCGACCGGATAGGTTTTCACATATCCAGCAGTACAGCCCTGAATCAGTATTCCGAACATGTTGTTCGTGTTCACGGTTCCAGAGTTGTAGACTGATTGTTTCACTCCATCGGTGAAGTAGTTTGTAGCATCACCGCCGAAGTCGCAGTTCACGAATGCTACATTGTCTGACTTTGTAATCTCCGCATACGGCCCAGTTGCAATCCCATTTGGATTCCCGTCGATACCGTAAACCGCGCTCCCATGACCATTCGACCAAGACCAAACCTTATCGGTGGTTGTGATCACTGGCTTCACGCCTACGCCGTCCCACTCACAGAGGACACCGACATGGTTACTCAGATTAAGCTTGTCGCCTACCAAGTCCTCAGTGTGTCCACCTTCAACAGTGATCCTCCATCCGTCAGAAGCAGCGTTCACTGCAGCGAGCAGGCTTGTGTAGTCTCCACCGCTTGCCTTGACGGTCTTGAGTGTTCGAGCAGTTGATCCAGTTGTGAAGCTCACCGAAGAAGTCGTTGATAATCCCTCTTCATTCTTGATTCTACACTTTGCTTTGAGCGTTCCCGTTGGGAATACCCCCGTGTAGAATGGGCCACGAACCGGAGATCCGAGCGTGAGAGTTGGTTCGCTCCCAGCCATATCAATCGTGTTTCCCGTCCTCGGATCTATTACATCTTTCCACTTCGTATTCCACCCGGAAACTGCTGTTGCAGTCGCCGAATCTGTAAGATCAAGCCACCACTCAACATCACATCGGGAGAAGTAGTTCGATCCTACATCTGTTTCATCCCAGACAATGACAATATCGTTATCGACCGGAGCAGATGAATCGTACTTCCGTATATATAGCGTGTCCGCTCCGAGTCCATCGTTATTCCCAACAACAGCAGATCCGGTAGGAAGTGACCCAATCGTGCCGCTTCTTGACTTCGTGCTTTGAACAATCGCTCGATGGTTATACATCGTGCTTGAAGAGAGTCCAGCTAGAGTCCCGTTGAAGTAGTATTCATTCGCATTCGATGGGCTTTGAGTCCATTCAGAAGCCAAGGTTGTATCAGTCCGAGCGAAGCCAAGCGTCAGCGTCACCGCTTCGTCTTCATACTTCGCGGTTGATTGAATGACAGAGATTCCAATCGTCGGAGCAACTGCGATCAGGTTCTCATTGGCATCGAACGCAAAGCTGTTACCCACGATCCGCGTTGCACTGTTTACCTCGGCTACGGCTGGTTGCATCGTTCCACATGACAGAAGTAACGCACCAACCAAAGCGATCTTAGTTCGCTTGCGTAATGATTTACGAGTACGAGTTGCCTTGCCTTTGGCTTGCGTGTATTTAATTTGAATGCCAGGATTATTCATAGTAAATTAACTTCCGAAACGATAAGTAATGACCATGCAACTTTGCATCCAATATGCAACCATTGATCAATATGGAAGTTTGTTTTACCCCCACACTTGAGCATGTCGATGATGAAGTGCGCAACCATCTCGGCAACGGCTAAGGCGACCGAACCAGTAATAACCCAGATGAACCCTGCATGAATCAAACAGTGAGATCCAAGCACATACGGCCATACCGTTTCTTTTCCAAGCTTGGTCTTATACGATTTGAAGTTTGCGATAAAGTCACCCTGCAAGGGATAGTCTGCGAGAGCATGACCGATCAACATTGCAAAGAGAATCCCCCAAAATCCTAACTCGACAATATTATTCATAGCGTTTTCTCCGCTTTTTCTTGCAGCGTCTTGGGTGTGAGTTTGAGATGGTTGTACGCCGTGTCAGTAATGAAACACTTGTGACCATAAACATGGCAATCTCGCACGAAGTCCACCGCGTTGTCTTTCCATATGGATTGCAGCGCCGACTTATTAAGCCATCGAGTGACACCAGCCTCAACCATCTTGGGCGTGATCCGATCCGCCGTTTGCCAATAACGATGCTCATTAACGAACGACGGGTATCCCTCTTGGTGGGTAGATTCTGGGAGCGGGGTTGCTTCGATATGAATCGGGTTTTTCAACTTGCGTTCAATGAGCTTGAGCATTCGCCAATGGATCGAGTTCTTCTTATAGCTGCTTGCGTGATCAAATACATGGTGGCAGTCGCCTTCACTCCATAAATACCACTCAATTTCTTCCATGATCTCATTTGACCATTGATCGA
>Ga0209344_10005200_pt1 | contig 11365 bp, 13 predicted proteins | sample Cruoilmetagenom6_FD_187293 | JGI IMG/M metagenome (GOLD analysis project Ga0209344, IMG submission 187293) | Oil polluted marine microbial communities from Coal Oil Point, Santa Barbara, California, USA - Santa Barbara Oil Seep Sample 6 (SPAdes)... | ecosystem: Environmental > Aquatic > Marine...
AAAGTGCTTCAATATAGTCTTTGCAGTGCGGGCGGTCAGGATGGCGGGCGACCTGGCATTTTCGCCACGGGTTCAGGTTTTTATAAATATCCCGCAGCATGGTTTCGCCCTTTTTATCGAGCGCCGCGGCTTCTTTTTCGACATCCATCTCTTCGTTGGCCCGCGCGAGTGCGCGCAGTTCTTCGGCTTTGCCTTCTATCTCGGCCAGCGGTTTTTCAAATTCAAGATAGTTGTTCATTCTTTGCTCCAGTGCCATGCCTTTAAGACTATATGACGAGGCAATCACGTATATGCAACTGGTGGCGGGCTTGCAATTTTGAATGATTTCCTGCAGAATGTAAATCAGGTTAACTTAGTTCAGGGGTAAGTCAGTATGGACCGCAGAACATTTAATTTGGGAATGGGCACAGGTGCGGTTTCGGCTATGCTGGGCGGTCGGGCAGTCGCCAAGCCCGCTTACAGCGGGCCAAATATTGTTATCATCCGTTTTGGCGGTGGGGTGCGGCGCCTTGAAACAATCGATCCTAAAGGCACATATGCACCCAATCTGGTGAATGTTCTGGCGCCTCGTGGTGTTTTGATCCCGAACCTGAATATCGCGAAACTGAACGGTGGCAACACATCCCACGCCGAAGGAACGCTGAATATTCTGACAGGGCGTTACACTGCATATCGTGACGCTGGATCAAAGTTTCTTGATGATCGACTGGAGCCGACAGAACCGACCCTGTTTGAATATTTCCGCGAACATTTTGATATTCCGTCGCATCAGGTTTTGCTGATCAACGGCGAAGACCGGCCACAAGAAGAGTTTTTCACCTACGGCATGCATGGCCACTATGGGATAAATTTTCGATCTGAAATGCTAAGTCTTCACCGGTTCAAGCTGTATAAATACGCGCGACAACTGGAAGAGAACCTGCTGGATGATGCGGCCCTTGATAGCGTGAAAATCAAGTACAAGGAGTTGTTGGAATTCGACCGACGTACAATTGCGCCCGAACAATCGCCCGATATTACCGAATTCTGGAAAAACTGGCGACACCACTATGGCGATAACGGTTTAAAAAACCCCCGTGGGGACCGATTGCTGACAGAACTGTCGTTGCGTGCAATGTCAGAACTGCGACCGCGCCTGATGATGGTTAACTATCAGGATCCCGACTATGTTCACTGGGGGAATGCCTCGCATTACACGCGCGCAATATCTGTTATCGATGAAGGCATTTCACGGCTTGTCGCGTTTACCGACAATGATCCATTTTATCGGGATAATACGATTTATGTGATCACGCCGGATTGTGGGCGCGATGAAAACGGCTTGATGTCGGTGCCATTTCAGCATCACTTTAACAGCCGCGCAGCGCATGAAGTCTGGGCGCTGATATTTGGCAGCGGCATCGCGCAGGGGCGGGTAATAGACAGGCATATAGATCAGACCGCAATTGCCCCTACGATTGCCGCGCTGATGGGGTTTCGCGCCAACCGTTCTGAAGGTGACATTTTATCGGGGATTGGCGCATGAACGATACAATGGAACAGACAGCACGAGTGCGGACAAGTCGTATTTTGGTATTTCTGGGTATAATGCGCACATGGATTGTGGGCGCATTGTTGTGCCTGACACCACCAACCTCAATCCTTGTTTTGGGTTGGTTATCTGGGGATATGGGGCGGGCCGCACGCAGAAACGCGGGTTTGACGGCAGGGTCAGGTGATCGTAGGCGTTGGTTGTTCGGGCCGCCGGGGACCGGGCTGGTCAGCCGCGCATTTGGCGGGCTGGCAAGTAATATCCGGGCTGGGTTCCATATGGCGATTGGCATGTTCGTGATGACATTGCCGTTTACCGGGTTTTGGCTGTCTGCATGGTGGGCTGGTTGGGAAAACTCGTTCAATAAAGGATATGAACAGGCGTTCGTCGGGCCGTTTCTGGGACTTACCGGAGTTGGTATTTTTGCAATCGTGATGATTTACCTGCCTATGGCGGCGGCCCATCAGGCGGTTGAAAACCGCGCTTTCGCTTTTTTTGAATTAAAAAGGATCCGGAGCGCGGTTGCGCATTCCGGATGGCGCTATGTTATGCTGGCAGTGGTAACAGTTTTCTTTTCACTACCAATATTTGCCAGCCGCGGGCTGCCGACCTTTGCTGAATCAATATATCCGGGATTGGCTTTTTTGACTGCCAGTGAGGTTAACGATTTACGCATGACGATAGACTTGTTCGTTGCGGCCTATATCTTTGTTTCACTGGTAATATTACGCCGCTGGTCCGCACGTATTTACGCAAAAGCCGTGCTGCGGGCGGGAACCGGGCGTGATATGAACCTATGGACGAACAGTGCCCTTTCCGCTGCATTTGGTTCAACCGGGACACGCCGCCCCTGGCGCGTGTTTCGATTTGTTCAGTTTGCGGTGTTAACTAGTATCTGGTCTGGTCTGGCAGTTCTAATTTTTGTTGGCCAGTTCTTGAACCATAGCTGGCATGTCTGGCTGACGCACCCATATTTCCTGCTACCCTGGGTGATGTAGCCTCAGGCTCCGGCGATCATTTCTGACTGACTGACGATTACCTGCGCCTGCTTGATGCTGGCAATGTCTACAAGGCGGCCTTTGTATACGGTTGCACCTTCACCTCTGGCCTTTGCTTTTTCCATCGCCGCCAATATTTCACGTGCCTCTGCTACCTGTTCCCGGGATGGGGTAAACACATCATTGGCAAGTGCAATCTGTTTCGGATGGATCGCCCATTTTCCAACCATCCCAAGGGTTGCGGAGCGGCGCGCCTGCGCGATGAAACCATCGTCATCGCCAAAGTCACCAAACGGGCCGTCAACTGGCAACACTCCGTGGGTGCGACAGGCAGCGACGATGGCAGCCTGCGCCCAGTGCCACGGATCGGACCAGTATCTTTCACCTTCCCGGGCCATGTAATAGTTTTCCTGAGTGCCGCCAATCCCGGTGGTTTGCATGCCCATGGAGGCTGCAAAATCGGCCGCCCCCAGTGACATCGCCTGCAGGCGCGGGCTGCTGGCTGCAATTTCTTCTGCGTGGGCGATGCCAGCTGCACTTTCAATGATCACCTCGAAACTGATCGCTTTGGTGCGGGTTTTGGCGGTTTCCACTGCTGTGACCAATGCGTCCACCGCGTAAACGTCGGCGGCACATCCGACCTTGGGTATCATGATCTGGTCCAGCCGGTCTCCGGCCTGTTCCAACAGATCTACCACATCACGATACCAAAACGGTGTATCAAGCCCGTTGATCCGAACGCTTAGGGTTTTGGTGCCCCAATCAATGTCATTGATTGCAGCTATTACGTTCTGACGTGCGCTGTCTTTGTCATCCGGGGCGACAGAATCTTCCAGATCAAGATTGACAACATCCGCTGCACTGGCCGCCATTTTTTCAAACAGCGCGGGTCGCGATCCGGGACCAAACAGCTGGCAGCGGTTTGGGCGGGCAACAGGTGTTGGCTGAATTTGAAAGCTCATGCTGGGCAACCTTGTAATGATATTGCGTGCTTGGTGATCGGAGAGGTAGATTATTGCGCCCCCTATCGCAAGGCAGTATTGCAGTTGCAGCAATAATGCTGCGTTGCGGAAATGAGCGTTAGTTCTTCAACAGATCAGACGCCTCATCGAAGAAAACCCCGAAATATGTTGATATGTTGCTGGTTTCTGCCGCAATACAAGCAGTTGAAGGTGAAATTCGCGAAGCGATTGCATGGCAGTTCGAAGAATATGTTGCAGGATTGAATATCGGGGGCGCGACAATGATCAATACACCATATCTACTTTTTCTGGGCGATGCACCGGATCAGCTTGCAGCGAAAGTGGCACAGGGCATCAATGACTGGCGCCCGGACTATGCGGTTGGACAGTTGCGGCTACCGGGCTGTGGTGCTGATTTAAAAATTGCGGATTTAACGTTGCAGCAGGCCAAGGAAGCCGGTGTGAAAACGCTGGTAATCGGCGTTGCCAACCGAGGAGGAGTGATATCAGCAACCTGGAAAGAGGTGTTGGTCGAGGCGCTTGAGCTTGGGTTTGATATCGCCAGTGGGTTGCATAATCTGTTACGCAACGAACCTGAACTATATTCTGCCGCACAAACGCATGGATGCACGCTGCACGATGTACGGGTGCCCACTGCGGCTTATCCAATCGCAAACGGGGTGAATCGCAGCGGTAAACGCTGTCTGGCAATTGGCACCGATTGTTCTGTTGGTAAAATGTACACCGGTTTGGCGATGGACGCCGAAATGAACAAACGCGATATGAAATCAACATTCCGCCCAACCGGGCAGACCGGCATTCTGATCACCGGTTCGGGCGTGCCGCTGGATGCCGTAATCGCCGATTTCATGGCCGGATCAGTTGAATATCTGACCCCCGATAATGACGCGGATCACTGGGACCATATTGAGGGACAGGGCAGCTTGTACCATGTGTCTTTTTCCGGTGTGACCATGGCTCTGATCCATGGTGGACAGCCCGATGCGCTGATCCTGTGCCATGAACCGACACGCAAACATATGCGCGGACTACCCGGATACAAACAACCCTCGCTGGTACAGCTGCGTGAAACGGCATTGCCGATTGCCAGAGTGGCTAATCCCGCCTGTCAGGTTGTGGGAATTTCGGTTAACACTCAACACATGTCAAACACCGAGGCCACAGATTATCTGGCAGGTGTAGAAGCAGAGATGGGTTTGCCAACTGTCGACCCGTTTCGCCATGGTGCCGGGCGCCTGGTGGATGCTTTGGTGGCGCTCTGATATGTAGGGCGGAGGGTTAATTTGGAGCCTCCGGCGGGGATATTTTTAAACAGAAGAAGGGTGAGGTATGGAGATTAGAATTGAGCGCGACATCTTTCGTCTGGCAGAAGTTTTTACCATTTCTAGGGGGTCGCGCAGTGAGGCCAGGGTGTTGACGGTTCACATTGACGATGGTGCAGCCAAAGGCCGGGGCGAGTGTCTGGCCTATGCCAGATACAACTGGACCGAAGAAAACATTACTGAACAGATCATGGGCCTGCCGGCGGCATTTACCCGCGAAAAATTGCAATCCCTGCTACCCGCGGGAACGGCGCGAAACGCTGTTGACGCGGCCCTTTGGGATATTCAGGCCAAACGCGCAGGTAAAAGGGTGTGGGAACTGGCGGGGCTGGCTAAGCCGGGGCCACAGCTTACTGCGTTTACCCTGTCGCTGGGGGAACCTGAGGCAATGCAGATCACAGCCGCAAAGAATGCCCACCGGCCATTGCTGAAGATTAAGCTTGGAACACCGGATGACATGGCCCGCCTAGAAGCTGTTCGCCGTGGGGCACCAAATTCGGCGATAATTGTTGATGCCAACGAAGGCTGGAGCGCTGATGTTTACAGCGATCTTGCGCCGCACCTGGTGCGCCTTGGTGTAAAGCTGGTTGAGCAGCCCTTACCGGCCAGCGATGATGAAATGCTAGGTGAGATTGCGCGCCCCTTGCCGGTTTGCGCTGATGAAAGCTGTCAGGATCGATCCAGCCTGACGCATCTGAAAGGCAAGTACGACATCGTCAACATAAAACTGGACAAGACTGGTGGGCTGACCGAAGCGCTTGCGTTGAAAAAACAGGCGATAGATGAAGGCTACGGTATCATGCTTGGCTGCATGTTAGGCTCTTCGCTGGCTATGGCACCGGCGGTATTGGTGGCGCAGGGCGTTGGATTTATCGACCTTGACGGACCGCTGTTACTGGCCGAAGACCGCGACAACCCATTGCAATATGACGCTGCCGGGGTGTATCCGCCAAGCGCTGCACTTTGGGGCTGAGGAGAATTTGATGAGTCGGACAGTTTATGTAAACGGGGATTACCTGCCCGAGGAAGATGCCAGGATTTCAATTTTTGATCGTGGGTTTCTGATGGCCGACGGGGTCTATGAGGTGACATCGGTTCTGGATGGCAAACTGATTGCGTTTGACGGGCACGTGCAGCGCCTGCAACGATCTTTGCGAGAGTTGGATATGGCAGCCCCCGTGGATATGGATGAATTGCTGGCAATTCACCGGGAACTTGTAGCGCGCAATGAAATTGTTGATGGGTTGATCTACCTGCAAGTCACGCGCGGTGCGCCGGGTGATCGGGATTTTGTATTTCCTGACCCGGAAGAAACACCGTCGACACTAGTGCTGTTTACCCAATCAAAGCCGGGGCTGGCAGATAGTCCGGCGGCACGTGTCGGTATGTCGGTGATTTCCATTGAGGATGTCAGGTGGGGTCGGCGCGATATCAAAACTGTGCAGTTATTATACCCCAGCATGGGTAAGATGATGGCCAAAAAGGCCGGGGCAGATGATGCCTGGCTGGTTGAAGACGGGTTTGTTACCGAGGGCACCAGCAACAACGCCTATATTGTGAAAGACGGAAAAATCATTACCCGCCACCTGACAAATGACATTCTGCATGGCATCACCCGCGCCGCTGTGCTGCGTTATGCGCGCGAAGCCCAGATGATAGTGGAAGAACGCAGCTTTTCCATTGCCGAGGCGCAAGACGCCGATGAAGCATTTGTAACCTCTGCATCAGCGTTTGTTATGCCGGTCGTGGAAATTGATGGGGTCAGGCTGGCGGACGGAAAGCCGGGGAATGTGGCCACAAGATTGCGCGAAATATATCTGGATGAAAGTCGGAACACGGCAATCTGACGAATAGCTGACGGTGGCGGGTCTGCATGTTGACTGGCGCATGTGGATTGTGTTGTGTCGCTATCGCTTTACCTAAAGAATAGCGAATCTGTGTTATAGTGCGCCCATCAGCTGATGGGAGAACCGCGATGATTATTTACCCGGCGATTGAACTGCAAAACGGTCGTTGCGTCAGCCTTTACCGGGGTCGGCTTGATGAACCCGAGATCTGGCATGTGGATCCTGTTGAAAAGGCACGCAGTTTTGCCGATGCCGGTGCTGAATGGATTCACGTAACGGATTTTGACGGCGTTGCAGGTGGTGATGGAAATAACGAGATACTGCAAAATATCATCGATCAAGCTGGTGCACCTGTCCAACTGGGTGGTGGGTATCGATCCATTCAACAGATTGAAGACTGGATTGAACGAGGCGCTGGCCGGATCGTTGTTGGAACACTGGCTATCCTGCAACCCGATGTCGTTAAGGAAGCGGCAAAACGGTTCCCGGATCAGATTGTTATTGCCGTGGATGTTTTCAAAGGCCGCATCATGAGTGACGGTTGGCGGGTTCCCAGTGCAATAGAACCAAAGGCGTTCATCAAGACCTTTGAAAGGGACCCGCTTGCCGCGTTTATCGTGTCAGATATCGACGCCAATTTGCAAGAAGCCGAGAATTCACTGTCGCTGATTACGGATTTGGCAGGCATTGCCAATGCACCGGTCATCGCCCGTGGGTTGTCTCGAACGATGGATGATTTGTCGCGGCTGAAATACGTGCCACACGTATCGGGTGCGATTGTCAGCCGTGCGTTGTTTGACCATTCTGTCAGTCTGGACGAAGCCTTTGATCTGGCTAAGCCAGAACGCGAAGAAATCGCAGGGTTTCAGTAGGGTATCTAGGAGCGGTCATAAAACAGACCACTCCATTCCCGAAAGGGAGTGCCTGCCTGCTTACACCTGCGGGAATCAACGGCCCAGTGTAATTCCACCACGAATTGCAGAACGGATCAGGCGGCGTTCGCCGCCAGGCTTGGTTTTACTGTTCAGGAACAGAAAAATTCTGGAAAGCTGCGCGTTGGACAGTGTTGAAACGTCGATATCCGGTGCGTAGTGGCGCAAATCCTGCGCCACGAGACGCTGAAGTTGTGTTTCTGCATGTGCCGCACTCAGCGGAAACATCGACAGCATCAAGGCTGCGAATATGGGGGTTATGTGTTTCATAGCTTAAAATAGGAACCGTGAGGATCACGTTCAATACACAATTCAGCGCTTTACCCGTCAGAATCTGCGGCGCCGACATTTTCGGCAAATGCAATTTCAAACTCAGCCTTTTTCGCGTCAGAGGCATCTGTTTGAAATTTTGATTTCCAATCGGTCATTGTCATACCGTAAAAAATTTCTCGTCCTTCTTCTTTGGTCATGTTGATACCGCGCGCATTTGCGGCTTCCTGGTACCAGCGCGACAGGCAGTTTCGGCAGAACCCGGTCAGGTTCATCATGTCGATGTTTTGCACATCGGTGCGTTTTTCCATCAGGTGTTCGCGCAGGGTACGAAAAGCCGCGGCTTCGATTTCCAGTCGGGTTTGATCATCCATTTTGATATTCCTTTCTAAAGGCCGCTATCGACCAGCGCGTTTTGCAATATCGGGGCAAGGCGTGCCGCCCACTCCCGCTGACCGGCATCAGTCGTAATCAGATCCTGACGAATTTCCAACAATACGTTGGGGCGTTGATACTGCAGGGCGTGACGATCTATGGCATCGCCGGGCAAGTGGCCAGCATAGGGTTCGTTTGCACCTACGCAAAGGTCAGGCGCGCCGCGCAGGCGTTCCAACAGCGGTTTGGCCAGCCGATCATCATCGGCATAAAGAATGCCAATATGCCATGGTCGTGGAGCGCGGTTGTTCAGGTGGGGGGTGAAACTGTGCACTGCTACGATCACCGTATCTTCACGCTTTGCAGCAAGGTCGCGATAAGCAGCATGATAAGGTCGGTAAAATGCGTTCAGGCGGTGTTCAATTTCAGTTTCACTGGCGTGCCGGTTGCCCGGAATTATAGTACCATCATAAACCCGCATCATCAGGGTCGGGTCATCTTCGCCCCGGTTGGGATCAATCACCAGTCGTGAAAACCGCGACAGAATTGCGGGTGCCCCCAACAGATCGGCCAGATATTTTGTGACACCTGCAACCCCGATGTCATAGGCGATATGCCGGTTCATATCATCATCAGAAAGCCCAAGAGAACCGTTGTTTACACTGGCCGGAATAGTGTTTGAGGCATGGTCACAAGCAACCAACCATCGTGAAGCGCGGGTTTCGCCGAAAATTTCGAAAGGGGTGCAGGTCATTTAAACGCTCTGGTTCTTTATTGTGTCTGTTTATGCATAAGATTCACAAAGCACCAGTTGTCACTTTGTGGTAATTCCGCCATATAGCATGCGAGCGCTAACATTATTCGGATGACAGGAAAATAAGCCTTATGAGACGTCTTCGCAGTGTGAAAATCGTGGCGACCCTGGGGCCGGCATCCAACGACCATGATACCATTCGTGCGTTGTTTGAGGCCGGGGCCGATGTGTTTCGGCTGAACATGAGCCATGGGGATCATGATGAAATTCGCGCGCGCCACCAGATCATTCGCAAAATTGAAAAAGAGATGGATCGCCCGATTGCTATCTTAGCAGATCTGCAGGGGCCAAAACTGCGCTGCGGCGTTTTTACAAATGGTGCTGAAGATTTGGAAGAAGGGCAAAAGTTTCGTCTTGATCTGGACCCTGCAGAAGGTGATAAATCACGGGTTTGCCTGCCACATATAGAAATCTTTGACGCACTGAAACCAGGGGCATCCCTGCTGGTCAATGATGGTAAAATCCGCCTGGAAGTTGACGATTGCGGCAGGGATTTCGCCAATTGCAGTGTTGTGATCGGTGGTACGATATCAAACCGCAAGGGTGTAAATGTACCGGATGTGGTTTTACCGCTGGCAGCACTTTCGGACAAAGATCGCAAAGATCTGGAATTCGTCTGCCAGTTGGGTGTCGACTGGCTGGCCCTGTCATTTGTGCAGCGTCCTGCCGATGTGGAAGAAGCACGCATGCTGGCGGCAGGGCGCGCGCATCTGATTTCCAAGATCGAAAAACCCGCAGCGGTGGACGCGTTCAAAGAAATTCTGAAAGTGTCAGATGGTATCATGGTAGCACGGGGCGATCTGGGTGTTGAGCTGCCCCCCCAAAACGTGCCGCCGATCCAGAAACGACTTATCCGGGGATGCCGTGCGGTCGCAAAACCAGTGATTGTGGCGACACAGATGCTGGAAAGCATGATTGACAGCCCGATGCCAACGCGCGCCGAAGTTTCTGACGTGGCGACCGCGATTTATGAAGGTGCTGATGCGGTGATGCTTTCGGCCGAAAGCGCTGCAGGAAGTTACCCGATTGAAGCGGTGACGACGATGAACAATGTAGCGATGGCGGTTGAAAGCGACCCAACATATCGCGAAATGATTGAAGCAAGCCGTGGTGGCAAGAAAGAAACGATTCCCGATGCCATCGTATCTGCGGCGCGTGAAATAGCGGAAACAACGAATATCAAAGCTATGTGCTGTTATAGTGAAAGTGGCACAACCGCCCTGTTGGCTGCGCGCGAAAGGCCGTCCGTTCCAATTATCGCGCTGACGTCTCGGGTAGGTACGGCCAGACGTCTGGCACTAAGCTGGGGAACGCATTGCGTTACTGTTGGCAATGTCGAACGGTTCAAAATGGCCGTGGTAAATGCGGTGCGGGCAGTTCGTTCATCAGGGTTCGCGGAAGAAACGGATCACATCGTCGTAATGGCCGGAATTCCGTTTAATCAGCCCGGATCCACAAATATTCTGCGTGTGGCACCCTGCGAAGAAAGGTTGATTTTCAGCACAGATCCGGAATAGTTAGTGCAACTATCTTTTCAGATGGGTGTGTGTGTATGTCAAATGACCTGCTTTTTGTATCCGGGTTGATGTTTCTGATCCTAGCGCTACCGTCCTTTGTCGGGGCATTTTCCGAAAGCCGGGCGCCAAGAGCGGCAATCATTTTTGTCGCGCTGGGTGGCGGCTTGATTTTCTATACAACACAACAACAACCCAATGTTTATACGTTGGATCAAATCCCGGAAATTGTCGGACGCGTGTTTGACCAGCTTTTTCGCTGAATAACGTGCGTTTCAGGCTTGCCAGCAAGGATATTGCGTCTTATACGCCCATCTTCTGATGCGTGACCGGCCCAAGTGGCATGCCGAGTCACGCTTTTACCGACCTGAAAAAAAGGAGACGGAAATGCCCAAGATGAAGACCAAATCAAGCGCGAAGAAGCGCTTTAAGGTGACGGGGACCGGCAAGGTCATGGCAGCACAAGCTGGCAAACGTCACGGTATGATCAAACGTACCAGAAAATTTATTCGTGATGCGCGCGGGACAACGACGCTTTCGGCACCAGATGCCAAAATCGTTAAATCCTACATGCCGTACGACCGCTGAGAGGGCTTGAATAATGGCAAGAGTTAAAAGCGGCCCCGTTACGCACGCACGTCACAAGAAAGTCCTGAGTAAAGCTAAAGGTTACTACGGTGCCCGCAGCCGGACTTTTAAATCCGCTACACAAGCGGTGGACAAAGCAAATCAGTACGCAACCCGTGACCGTAAGGTTCGTAAACGCAACTTCCGCGCTT
>Ga0209344_10005203_pt1 | contig 11359 bp, 12 predicted proteins | sample Cruoilmetagenom6_FD_187293 | JGI IMG/M metagenome (GOLD analysis project Ga0209344, IMG submission 187293) | Oil polluted marine microbial communities from Coal Oil Point, Santa Barbara, California, USA - Santa Barbara Oil Seep Sample 6 (SPAdes)... | ecosystem: Environmental > Aquatic > Marine...
GGGTTTTGTGAATACGACGGTTCAGGCGATGCAAAAAGATTATCCAGAATGCTTTCGTCCAACACCCAACGTCCGCATTGCCCTTCATTGCGATCGACATGTTGCGCCGCCAACCACTTTCGCAGGCGCCGCTTGTCCAATTTTGTTTCTCGCGAAGCAAGGTAAAATCCGCTGTTAACGCGCAAACAAATGTTGTCCAGAATTCGCGCGGTCGGGTGAAATTCATGAGGGACATCACGTTTGTGCAGGTAGTTGAAACGTTCAGGTCCACCATTAAAAAACGCGGAAATTGCCGTCGGCAGATCAATACATTTTTGGGCCATCAACCATCCCAACGATGTCTCCGGATAGTGCCGCCAGTCATAACTGCGCGCAAGATCGCGCATCACATGCTGCGGGGCGGATCGGATCACATTTAGATGTTCCGTTGCCGTCCCAGCGGCCCAATCGTATTTGTCGAGATTTAGCATCACACACTCCGAGGTCACTCATCACAATCAAAAAGAGAATTATTGGATTAAAACGCAATTTTTGAGGTGCAATTATGACGCTGTTATGGCTTTCGAAATTTGTTAGCTCAACTCAGTGTTGCGTCTACGTCGGGACTACAACAGACTATTAATAACTTGGGAGAAAAAGATGGCCAAAGGATATTGGATCGCACATGTCGATGTGTCTGATGCAGAACAATATGAAAATTACCGCAATTACAATAGCTTAGCTTTTGAAACATACGGCGGGCGGTTCCTGGTTCGCGGCGGTGCGTCGCAACAGCGTGAAGGTACTGGCAGAGCTCGATCAGTTGTTATCGAATTCCCCAGCTATACGGCAGCCGTTGAGTGTTATGAATCCGAAGAATACCAAACAGCGCGTGCGTTTCGATTGGCTGCCTCGCAAGGTGACATCGTTATCGTCGAAGGTTACGATGGTTGAAATCACCGCCACCAAGGTCTGGCCTCAACTTATGGTCCTCAGTCTATTCACGGGAACGCCCTAACCATGATGACGCGCATTATGAAATTGTTTCACTCTCAAAAAACCACTCCATTGCCTGAACCAGATGCCAAATTGGCGCTCGGCGCATTGATGGTGCGGGTGGCGAAATCCGACCGGGATTACAATTTCGAAGAAATAAAACTGATCGATAATTTGTTGTCGCGCATCAATGGCCTTAAACCAATTGAGGCCGCAAAGCTTCGCGCTACCAGCGAAAAAATCGAGGCCGCAGCACCAACTACTGAAAAGTTCGCTCATCTAATCCGCGAATCCGTCAGTTTTGAGGCCCGCATCGAAGCACACGAAGCGCTTTGGCAGGTGATGTTGGCAGACGGCGACCCTCATGACGAAGAAGTTAAGATCGTTGATCAAGTTCGCGAAGCATTAGGGCTTTCTGAATCTGATTGCGAAAATGCCCGAGAACGCGCCATCGCTGTTTAAGGAAAACTTCGTTGGCCTTGCTCACTATCAGCGGAACATTTTAGTGATTGGCGTCATCAAGAAGTGGCCGTATATCTTTCAACATGTTTGCAGAATTCCTTAAAAAACTTACCGGCCCCGCGCACACTCCGCTAGAGCCGCTTGACGCACAACTTGCTTTGTCGGCTTTGCTGGTTCGGGTCGCCCGCACCGATGGCCATTATGCTGTTGACGAAATCAAACGCATAGATCGTATTCTTGAAACTCGATTTGGCCTTGATACCAACGCGGCGATGGCAATGCGCCGCGACGCTGAAATTCTGGAAGGTGAAGCCCCTGACACAGTACGGTTCACTCGGGCCATAAAAGACACGGTCGCTTACGAAGATCGGGTGGGTGTTATCGAAGCCCTGTGGCAAATCGTATTGGCCGACGGGGTGCGGGATCCGGAAGAAGACGCGTTGTTGCGTCTGTCCGCCAATTTGTTGGGTGTCAATGATCGCGATAGCGCTCTGGCCCGGCAAAGGGTTGGCAACGCATGAGGGTTGCCAGTTTGTCGATGTACGATCGCCCCGAGACAGCCCAAGCCAACGACGCGCTGTGGAGCGCGATTCAAAGACACTTGGGCGTTGACGCACCCGTCGAATTGACACGCTCCGGTAACCTTTGGGAAATTTGGCAGAGCCCCGACCTATGCCTATCCCAAACATGTGGATACCCCTACCGCGCCCGCTTGCATGGTCAGGTGCAATTGGTAGGCACGCCTGTTTATGACATTCAAGGATGCCCACCGGGCCACTACAACAGCATATTTGTCGCCCGCAAAGATGATCCTCGTATCGCCCCCAAAGATTTTTCTGATGCGCGTTTTGCGTTTAATGAATCCCTGTCTCAAAGTGGCTGGGCAGCACCACAAAACTATGCGCGGGCAATGGGGTTTGAATTTAGCAACACTATACAATCGGGTGGTCATCTGTTTTCCGCCCGTGCAGTTGCAGAAAATAACGCCGACATCGCAGCCATCGATGCCTTAACCTGGATCCTGATAAATCGGCATGATGATTTTGCGAAATCTCTTAAAGTCGTCGGCGAAACGCCCTACACACCAACATTGCCGTTTATAACGGCCAACGGGAACGACGCGCGGCAAATATTTGACGCAGTTGAGGCCGCCATTGAATCCTTGTCGCAATCACAACGCGATACCTTGGCATTGACCGGGATTACTAAAATTCCTGCAGAAAATTATCTGTCGGTTCCGAATCCACCACCGCCCCAAAACGCTGGTACTTTGGCCTGAATCGACGTCTATTTGACTGGTAAGTGACGCAATTCAACGTTTTGGGCGTTGCAAAGTGTCACTTTTTCATTCCTATTGTCACCCTGACCTACCCGCAACAATCATGGATCTGCCCTTGACCGAAGCCACACCAGTCATCGAAATCCGCAACCTTCACAAAGCCTACGGGCAACTTGAGGTTATAAAGGGTGTAGACATCACCGCCCACAAAGGCGACGTCGTATCGTTGATTGGATCATCTGGATCGGGAAAATCCACAATATTGCGCTGTGCGAACCTGCTGGAAGACAGCCAACAGGGCGATATATTGTTCAAAGGCGAACCTGTCACGTGGAAGGGTATCGGCCTTGCCCGCCATCCAGGTGATGCCAAACAGGTTATACGCATCCGCACCAACCTCAGCATGGTGTTCCAACAATTTAACCTTTGGGCGCATATGACAATTCTACAGAACGTCATGGAATCCCCAGTAACCGTGCTGGGCCGGGATCGCGACGAGGCAGAAAAATCTGCACGCCGTTATCTGGAAAAGGTCGGGATAGGTGACAAGTGCGATGTTTATCCTGCGCAATTGTCAGGTGGCCAACAACAGCGTGCCGCGATTGCCCGCGCATTGGCGATGGAACCCGAAGCCATCCTATTTGACGAACCCACGAGCGCCCTTGATCCAGAGCTGGAACAAGAGGTTGTTCGCGTAATCAAAGATCTGGCCGCTGAAGGCCGGACAATGATGATCGTAACCCATGACATGAAAATGGCGGCGGATGTATCCAGCCACGTCGTATTCCTGCATCAGGGCCTGATCGAAGAAGAAGGAGCACCAGACACATTGTTTGGCGCCCCGAAATCAGAACGGTTGAAGCAATTCTTAAGCTCAACAATGACCGACTGATTTTTAACCAGTTCATGACAGGGAGAAAATTCATGAATAGACTTATTTTAACCACTGCAGCAATTGCAGCCTCGGCGTCGATGGCGTTTGCCGACGACCACAGCGTTACGCGCCTTGGCACCGAAGGTGCCTACCCGCCATACAACTTCCTCAATGACGATGGCGAAGTTGACGGCTTTGAGCGTGAAGTTGGTGACGAGCTTTGCAAACGTGCAGAACTGACTTGCGAATGGGTCACGAACGAATGGGACAGCATTATCCCGAACCTCGTTTCTGGCAACTACGATGTGATCATCGCAGGCATGTCGATCACCGACGAACGTGATGAAGTTATTGATTTTACTCAAAACTATACGCAACCTGACCCATCAGGTTACATTGCGATGTCGGCAGATGCTGACACGATGGGTGGCGTGCTCGCCGCACAAACCGGTACGATTCAAGCGTCCTTCATCGCCTCAACTGGTGCCACTTTGGTTGAGTTCGCCACACCAGAAGAAACCATCGCTGCCGTTCGTAATGGCGAGGCAGACGCGGTTTTAGCGGATGACGCATACCTGCGCCCCATCGCGGACGAAGATCCGGGCCTAATGATGCTGGACAAAACAGAGCTGCTTGGCGGCGGTGTTGGCCTTGGTGTTCGTGAAAGCGACGGTGAGTTGAAAGGCAAGCTTAATGCGGCGATTCAGTCCATGAAGGACGACGGTAGCCTCAACGAGCTGCTCGCCAAATGGGAAATCGGTCCTGGATTCTAGGACCTAGTTAAGATGCGCCCGGTCAGGTCCGGGCGCATACCTCTGCCTGACCAAATCAGATTTACCGACGTTCTACTGATCGAGGTGTATCATTTTTAGTTTCTGCACAGACCCCAGTATTCTTGGCGATTTTCAATGGCTTGCCTGCTATATGACAACCGGCAAGCACATGTCGATTTATATCTCACTGGGCGTTGTGTTGTTGCTACTTGCAATTACAGCACCAACCGCGTTGCTGTTCGGTTTTTTCGGCGCATCAGCCGCGCGTTCGCATGTCCTGCCAATACGCTGGACCGGCAAAGCCTATATTTCGATTGTACGCGGGATACCGGATATTGCACTGTTTCTGTTCTTCGTTATCGCCCTTGATCAGATGATCGAATGGTCACGCCACAAGCTTTTGTGCCCGGAATGGACCGACCCCATCCGTCAGGGTAACGATTTCATTGTATGCCAGGCGGCCAAAATGCCCCTTGGCAGCGCCCCGCAATGGGTGCACGAGACTTATGGATTTTTCCTGGCTGTTTTCACCTTCGCGATCGTTTTCGGCGCTTTCGCCGCAAACGTTATGTTCGGTGCGATGCGCGCCGTGCCGCGGGGTCAGATGGAAACCGCCGAAGCCTACGGCATGACCCGCAGACAAGCCTTTCGTCGTATCCTTGTGCCGCAAATGTGGGTGTATGCCCTACCCGGCCTAGGCAACCTTTGGATGGTCTTGATCAAAGCCACACCATTGCTGTTCCTGCTTGGTGTAGAAGACATCGTGTACTGGGCCCGCGAATTGGGCGGAACGAAAACGTCCCGGTTTACCGATTACCCACACGGCGATTGGCGCATGTGGTACTTCTTTGCACTGCTGGTCTTTTATCTGATCTTCACCCGTTTTTCCGAGATATTCCTCGACCGGTTAATGACCCGCTTGTCGCGCGGTCAGGCAACCACGGCAGGTGAAGCACAACGAAAGGCCGCGATATGAGTTGCTGGATCACAATTCAAGATTATGGATTGCGCGCAGTCGGCATCGGTGAGCGCCTGTTACCAAAGGAAGATTTCACGCTGTGCCAACAGTTTACACTGATTGGGTCCGGCATGATCTGGAACATCTACTTTGGGGTTTTCGCGCTCATTGCCGGATTTTTCTTTGCGAATTTGTTAGCTGCTGCAAAGGCTGCTCAGAACCCGATGTTTAGAAAACCCGCTGAATGGTTTATCTTCATTTTCCGGGGTTCACCGCTGTTTGTGCAATTCTTCTTTGGATATTTCCTGTTTTTGTCCCTCAAACAGTCGTTTCCAATCTTCGCGCCGTTCACTGCCGCATGGCTCGGCGCATTGGTTGTGTTGTTTTTGAACACCGCCGCTTACTCGGCCGAAATTTTTTACGGCGCACTGAAATCGATTCCCAAGGGTGACGTCGAAGCGGCCGATGCCTATGGTTTGACCGGATTTGCGCGGTACAAACGCATTGTCTGGCCGACAATGTTGCGGCTGGCATGGCCGGCCTACACGAATGAGGCAATTTTCTTGTTTCACGCAACAGCCCTGGTGTTTTTCTCAAGTTTTCCATCGTGGCAACAACGCGGCGATGCCCTGTATTACGCAAGCTATTTTGCCGATAAGACGTTCAATCCATTCGTGCCCTATCCGATATTAGCTGGGTATTTCATCCTGCTCACTTTGGTGGTCATTGGTATCTTTGGAATGGTCAATACGATCCTGAACCGACACCTGCCCCAAGAGGCCCGCCGAAAAATTCGGTTGCGTCCCAACCTGATTAGGTAAATCTTCCGCGCCAAACGGAAGGATACCGCAATGAATCTCGAAGACTTTGCCACGTTTCGCGTTGCTGCATGTGATTTGAACGGTCAGATGCGTGGAAAACGTGTGCCAACAGAATACGCGGCAAAACTGGATGACGGCGCAGTTCGCATGCCATTGTCAGCTTTGATAGTGGACATAAAAGGCAATGACATCGAAAACAGCCCGCTGGTGTTCGAGACCGGTGACGCCGACGGAATGATGCGCCCAACATCGCGTGGGCCGGTTCCGGTGCCATGGTTGGAAACTGAACAACCTTTGGTGCCAATGCAAATGTATTACGACACTGGAGAACCTTTCGAAATCGACGCGCGCCACGCATTGCGTGCTGTGCTCGACAAATACGACGCGCGTGGTTGGCAGGTTGTCGCTTCAACTGAGCTGGAATTCACATTGGTCGATGATCAGGGTTCCGTCCTGAACACCGTAAGTGATCCCCGCAACGGCCGGCGTATCGACAGCCCCGGCGTTTATTGCATGTCGCAGATGGACGCTTTCGATCCCTTCCTTTCGGCGCTGTACGCAGGATGCCAATCCATGGGAATTTTAGCCCAAACAGCCACGAGCGAGGCAGGCATTGGTCAATTCGAAATAACCTTGAACCATCAGGATGCCATGCGCGCTGCCGATGATACATGGCTATTCAAAGCCCTAATTCGTGGACTGGCCCGCAAGTTTGGGTTTGCTGCGACTTTTATGGCGAAACCGTTTGACGACGATGCCGGGAATGGGATGCACATGCATTTTTCCGTACTGGATGCGAATGGCAAAAACATTTTCGACAACGGCAGTGACGAGGGTAACGATACCTTACGTGCCGCAGTTGCGGGGTGTCTGAATGCGATGCGAGCCTCCACGTTGATCTTTGCACCACACGCGAACAGCTACGCCCGCATGGTGCCCGGCGCGCATGCCCCCACATCCGTGTGTTGGGCCTACGAAAACCGCACGGCAGCGATCAGAATTCCAGGCGGATCACCCAAGGCGCGCCGCATTGAGCATCGCGTTGCAGGTGGCGACATCAACCCTTATCTGAGTTTTGCCGTTATCTTAGGGGCCGCCATGTCCGGAATGGAAAAGGGGGAAATGCCTCCTGATCCGCTCGTCGGTAACGCATATGATCAAGATTTCCCACAGCTGGCTTCTGACTGGAATTCAGCGATTGATCTGTTCGAAAGTTCACCCGAGATCGCCGAGATTTTCCCCCCTCGGCTTATTAGTAATCTTGTGATGACAAAACGACAGGAAGTAAAATTGATGAGCGGCATCGCCGAAGAAGATCATTGGAGAACCTATTTGGAGTCCGTTTGATCAGATTAAAGTCATCCATGAATCTCGGAAAATCGGACTTGTTTGACGTTTCTACCTGCGGTAACGTATAATTTGATCAAATTATGGTGTGGCCATGAAAATTGGAATTTTGGAAACAGGGCATCCACCGGATGATATCCGCGCTGAACGTGGGACTTACAGGGAATTCTTTGCTCAACTCTTGGGCGGGCAAGGTTTGTCTTTTGAAGGGTATGCCGTCGTCGATGGCATTTTCCCTGACGGAGTTGATGCCGCCGATGGATGGTTGATCACTGGGTCTAAACATGGGGCCTACGATCAACTCGACTGGATACCGCAATTGGAACAGTTTGTACGCGATGTCTACGCAGATGGCCGTCCTATGGTTGGTGTTTGCTTTGGGCATCAGATCATTGCCCAAGCCCTCGGTGGCCGCGTTGAGAAGTTTCGCGATGGCTGGGCCATTGGACAGCAAATCTATGACATGGATGACGGCAAACTTTCTATGAATGCCTGGCACCAAGACCAAGTTGTCGAACTTCCAACAGGCGCCAAGGTCGTTGGATCCAATCCATTTTGTGAAAATGCCGCTCTGATATATGGTGATCGTGCGTTCACAGTGCAGGCACATCCAGAATTTGAAGCCGAGATCGTTGAAAGCCTGATTAATACACGCGGGCGTGGCGTTGTACCGGATCAAATTCTCGACGAAGCGCTAACAAATTTGCCTAATCCGACGCAAAACCAAACTATGGCTGACCGCATGGCAGCCTTTTTCAAACGAGGTGCCTGATGGCCGACTGGAAAGCAAACCTGCCCGAAGCGGCTCAGACCTACCTCGAAGGCCGTCGTCTCGACGAAGTTGAATGCATTGTTTCAGATTTGCCCGGCATTGCACGAGGCAAGGCCGTGCCGGCGACCAAATTCGCCAAACAGGAGTATTTTCACCTTCCCGATTCGATTTTCTTTCAAACTATAACCGGTGACTGGGGCGAAGCAGCCGGAGAGGACGGCTTTATTGAAAAGGACATGGTACTGCATCCGGACATGAGCACCGCTTCGGCCGCGCCATGGACCGGCGATTGGACGTTGCAAGTGATCCACGACGCGACCGATATTCAAGGCAACCCCATTCCGTTTTCACCGCGCAACGTATTGCGACGTGTTGTTGATCTTTATGCAGAGCGCGGATTAAAGGCCGTCGTGGCCCCGGAGATGGAATTCTTCTTGGTGGCGCGAAACATTGATCCCGCGCAAGAAATTAAACCGATGATGGGCCGTTCAGGTCGCCCGGCCGCCGCGCGCCAAGCGTATTCCATGACGGCAGTGGATGAATTTGGCCCCGTTATCGATGACATCTATGATTTCGCCGAAGCTCAGGGGTTTGAAATCGACGGCATCACGCAAGAAGGCGGCGCCGGACAATTGGAAATCAACCTCATACATGGGGATCCAATCAAATTGGCCGATGAGGTGTTTTACTTTAAACGCTTGATCCGGGAAGCCGCGCTTCGCCACGATTGCTTTGCGACATTTATGGCCAAACCGATCGCGGAAGAACCCGGAAGTGCTATGCATATTCACCATTCAATCTTGGATATTGAAACCGGTAAAAACATATTCGTCGATGATGCACAGAACGACACTGACGCATTTTATCATTTCATCGGCGGTCTACAGCGTCATATGCCTGCAGCCATCGCCGTGATGGCCCCGTATGTGAATTCATACCGTCGCTATGTGAAAGACAATGCCGCGCCGATCAATCTGGCCTGGGCGCGCGACAATCGGACAACCGGCATCCGGATTCCAATTTCAAGCCCCGCCGCGCGTCGGGTTGAAAACCGTCTCGCCGGCATGGATTGCAATCCCTATCTGGCTATTGCCGCCAGCCTTGCATGTGGCCTAATCGGTTTGGAAGATTCCGTCAAACCTGACCCGGAATTCAAGGGGGATGCCTACGAAGGAGACGAGGATATTCCGCGTGTGTTAGGCGACGCTTTGGAATTGTTTGACGCATCAGAGCGCCTGCATGAAATCCTGGGCCCCGAGTTTGCACGTGTTTATTCCATCGTGAAACGCGCGGAATACGATGAGTTTCTTCAGGTGATCTCGCCTTGGGAGCGCGAACATCTTTTGTTGAACGTTTAATCGCGGCAAAATCGGATTAACCATGGACCTTTTGCATGCCAACGACCGCCCCGGCACCTACCCGCCAAGCTGGTACACGGCCACAGCGACGCATCTTCCACCCTTTGACAGCCTGAAGGGCGACACCAAGGCCGATGTTTGTGTTGTTGGCGCAGGTTACACTGGCCTGTCCGCAGCGCTGCATCTTGCTGAAGCGGGATTCGACGTGGTGGTGTTGGATGCACACCGGGTTGGGTTTGGCGCCTCTGGGCGCAACGGTGGACAACTGGGCAGTGGGCAACGCATGGGCCAGCACGGTATAGAACGCCTGATGGGGCGAGATGATGCCGTCAAGATGTGGGACATGGCCGAAGCCGCCAAAGACCTGGTTAAATCCTTGGTTGCCCGGCACAAAATTGACTGTCACCTTAAGCCCGGCATAGCGCATGCTTGTTTTTCAGCTCGCGAAATGGCCGAGGAACATGAAGAAGCCGATCATTTGGCCCAGACCTATGGTTACGACCAAATTGAAAAACTTGACGCCGAGGCGCTGCATGCGATTTGCCCGTCCCCGGCATATCACGGTGGTACGCTTGATATGGGGGCTGGCCATCTTCATCCGCTGGCATATGCCATGGGTTTAGCCCGAGCCGCTGTGAAGGCTGGTGTGCGGATCTTCGAAAACAGTCAGGTTCACGACATTCAATCCAACGGGCAACCGATGGTACGCACCAACCACGGTCGCGTCAGCGCCGATCACGTGATCTTGGCCTGTAATGGATACCTTGGACGGCTAAATGCACGTGTCGCGGCACGTGTGATGCCTATAAATAATTTCGTCATCGCAACCGAACCTTTGGGCGACGACGCACAGCAGATTCTGACACGTGATGTGGCCATAGCCGATACAAAATTTGTGGTGAATTACTTCCGGCTGAGCCATGATAACCGCCTCCTATTCGGCGGCGGCGAAAGTTACGGATACCGTTTTCCTCGTGATATCATCCAGACCGTGCGCAAGCCCATGCTTCAGATTTATCCGCATTTGAAGGACGTAAAAATTGACTACGCCTGGGGCGGAACACTTGGAATCACGATGAAACGCCTGCCCTATCTTGCACGTGTTGCGCCCAACATTCTTTCGGCGTCGGGATATTCCGGGCACGGGGTTGGTACGGCCACGCATGCGGGCCAACTCATGGCGCAAGCAATAGAGGGCCAGACTGATGGCTTTGACACGATGGCCCGCATACCGACACAGTCGTTTCCGGGCGGGGCCGCATTGCGGTCGCCTTTGCTGGTTCTGGCAATGACCTGGTACGCAATGCGCGACCGGTTAGGTGTCTAGGCTGGTCACCTGAGAACATGCACAGCGCATTTGGCGTGCCGCACCACTTTGGCTGCGGTTGATCCAAGTAACAAATCCTGCATTTCAGGCTTGTGGCTGGCTATTACGATACAATCCGGGTTGTTTGCCGCCGCCCAATCCAAAATTCCGCGGCTAGAATGCCCCAGAACCACTTTGGCTTCAGCGTTTGGTATCTTTTGTGCCATAACCGACAAATCAAACTTGATCGTCTCTTTTCGGTCATTTGCAAACCCATCGGGCATGAAACTCATCACATGCGCAGGTATCTGTTCGATGACGTGCAGCAATGTGATTTTCGTGTTTTCATCTGCCAAAGTTTGCGCAATTTCGATTGCGCCTCTGGCGTCACGATCTTCTTCGAATGAGACGGGGATTAGAACGTGCTTGTACAT
>Ga0209344_10005204_pt1 | contig 11358 bp, 8 predicted proteins | sample Cruoilmetagenom6_FD_187293 | JGI IMG/M metagenome (GOLD analysis project Ga0209344, IMG submission 187293) | Oil polluted marine microbial communities from Coal Oil Point, Santa Barbara, California, USA - Santa Barbara Oil Seep Sample 6 (SPAdes)... | ecosystem: Environmental > Aquatic > Marine >...
AAAAACCTCTTGATTTCTCAAGAGGTTTACTTAGTAGCGGGAACTGGACTCGAACCAGTGACCTTCGGGTTATGAGCCCGACGAGCTACCTACTGCTCTATCCCGCGATTTTAAATGAAAACAATTTACTTAGCTTTTAACTTTCGCTTCATAATGGCGACCAAATTGTTTCGGACTGCAAATATACAACGCTTTTTAGATATTACAAGGATAAATTATAAAAAATTTATTGTTCTATATTTTCTGCTTGAAAACCAGCTAGTTCTGCGTTAATAAATTGTGCTTTTATTTCAATTGGGTTGCAACATACCTCGCAATCTTCAATATATGTCTGATTGGAGACACTATTATCTAACAACATGGATATGTCTTGCCAGCAATACGGACATTGAAAAAAGTGTTCTTCCATAAAATAAAAATAGGCAAAATAAATTTTGCCTATTACATACTATTCCAATAATTGTAACTAATCTTCTTCTGTTGCCAAAGCTGTCTCTGTAACAAAATGTAATTTCATTTGTATATCTGCTGGTTTTCTATCAATAATACTCACCATATCTTTATTCAGTTTATTACCACTTACCATAATGGTATTTAATTGCATCAGATTATTTAGGGCTATTGGTAAGTCTCCTGTAAATGCATTACTAGCTAAAACAAGTTCTTTAAGGTTTATAAGGCTACCAATTTCCGAAGGTATTTCACCGTCTAATTTATTATCGATTAAGCTTAATACTTCTAATTGTTTTAGTTGGCTAATTTCTGTTGGTATCTTACCTGTTAGAAAATTACTTCCTAACACCAATGTTTTTAAGTTCTTTAAGTTTCCAATAGAAGAAGGAATCTCTCCAGAAAACGTATTACTAAATAATTCTAATACCTCTAGTTTTGTTAACGAACCAATTTCGGTTGGTATATTTCCTTCCAAAGCATTTACAAATAGCTTTACCGATTTCAATTCTTTTAGATTAAAGAATGCTATTGGCAAATTCCCTTCTAGTTTATTAAAACCTAAATTTATTTTTTGAAGATATATAAGGTTCCCAATTTCTAGAGGAAGTGTTCCTTGTAAATTATTCATGTGTAAATTAAGACCTACCACTTTATCATTCTTGATAGTAACTCCGTGCCAAGTTGTAACTGGTTGCTCTAAGTCCCAAGTAGTATTCCATTGCGCTCCATTTGTTGCAGTATATAGTGCAACTAAGGCTTCTTTTTCGGTTTCCGAAACGTTGGCGCTTATCATCGTACTAACAAAAAGACATAATAAGCTTAGTTTTAAAGTCTTCATAAGGAATAGATTTAGGATTAATTCTATACGAAACTAACTGATAACTAGATAAAAAACAAATTTATTCGACGAAATACATAGTCAAAACAAACGAAACCTTTTAATATGCAATATTTAATAGCTCACCACTTAGCTGTAACACCTGTAACTCAGAGAGTTTCGCTTCGTATTTTGCTTGATTTCTACTTAATTCTGCATTCAGAAGATTTAATTGTGCTTGTCTAAATTCTATCGAATTTACTTGTCCGATTTTGAACTTTTCTTGCGAACGATCAAAATTATTTTGCGCAGTAATTATATTATTTTCTTGTACTCTAAAAATAGTAAGTTTGTTTTGGTAATCGTCCCAAGCATTATTAAAATCACGTTCTAAAGAAAGTAGTATTTGTTCTTTTTGAAGTTCTTGGTTTTCTAAGGCTATTTCCGCATTTTTTACTGTGGTTAACGTGCTTCCGCCATCAAATATATTCCAGCTTAAATTTAGTCCAGCAGATAACCCTGTATTTGTAGATCCTGCTAAAAACGATGCTGCATTATTATCGCTTTTGTTCCAACCGTAAGAACCTACTAATCCTAAAGTTGGTAAATAAGAAGACTTCCCGGTTTTTATATCTAATTTAGATATTTGAATAGACTTATCGGCTTGTAATAATGCTACGTTTCTAGATTTTGCTTTTTCTAATAAATCGGCTTTATTGATATCTAGCAGAAAATTAATTTCTGTTTTCACATTAAAATCGTCTACAACTTGATTTCCCATTACAAAGTTCAAATCCCTTTTGGTATTGTTTAGTTGCTGCTTGGTATTGATTAAATTAATGCTGTCGTTATTAATATCTACTTCCGCATTTAAAACTTCCAACTTGGTATTTTGACCATATTCAAATTGATATTCGGAGCGTACCAAACGATCTTTAGAAATGGATAAAGTCTGCTGAAAAGTGGTTTCATTTTCCGAAAGTTGTGCCACATTATAATAAATAGAAAACAATTCTATGATGGTATTTTCTATAGTTTCACGTGCTTGCAATTCGGATAATTGGTATTGTTCTTTTAATCGCTTGTAGTTATATTTCCTTCCTAGGCCATCAAATAAGGTATAATTAACATCTAAAGACGCATTATAACGAGAACTTTCCGCGCCATTTAAACTGGTTGTACTTCCATCAGCAAATTCAGATTCATTATTATCTAAATTATACGTTGCTCCGGCATTACCTGTTACCGTTGGTAAAAACCCAGTATTATAAATAGTAGTATTATTTTCGGAAACCTCCAGGTTCTTGTTTGCTATTTTAATTCCGTAGTTATTATCTAACACATAATTTACGGCATCTTCTGGACTAAGGGTTTGCTGTGCATAGCAAGTACCTAAACCTATAAAGCAACAGAATGTTATTATTTTAATGTTCATTTTCTTCCTTTTGTTCTTTAATAGCTCTTTCTACTTCTTCTTTGGTTACTTCCTTTCCTGTAGCTAACCATTTTCCTTTTTGCTTAATACTATTACTAAAAGATAAGAATAGTGGTAAAACTAACAAGGTTAAAATAGTTGCATATGCAATACCAAAAGATATGGAAATTGCCATAGGTTTTAAAAATTGTGCTTGTCTACTTTTTTCTAATAGTAAAGGCGCTAAACCAGCAACAGTAGTTAATGAGGTTAAGAAAATAGCTCTAAAACGAGATTTTCCTGCATCTAAAAGTGCTTCCTCAAACTTTAAACCATCCCGTAAATTAGAATTAAATTTACCAATAAGTACCAGACCATCATTTACCATAATACCAATTAGAGCGATAATACCTAGAAGGGATAATATATTAACCGAAAAACCAAGCATCCAGTGTCCCCAAGCTACAGCGGTAAGACTAAAAGGCACTAATAGAATTAATAAAATGGGCTGACTATAACTTCTAAATGTGAAAGCAATAACGATATAAATTAGAAATAAAATAGGGATTCCTGCTTTTGCTAAAGAACTATTTAGTTTTTCTTTTTCTCTGTTTTGTCCTTCAAAAGATGCCGAAATGGTTGGATATTTAGATTTTAATTCTACCATTGTTACCCCTTTTAAGTCCGCTAAAATATCTGTGGTACTTGTACTTGGATCTTTTAAATCTGCAGAAACTTTTATTTCGCGTTGCCCTTCTAAATGATTAATAGCAACATCCCCTCTTTCAATAGTATATGAAGCGATATCTTTAAGTGTTACTCGCTCACCTGTTGGAGTTACAATTCGCATGTCATCTAGATTATTAATAGATGCTCTATCGCTTCTATCATAACGTACCCAAACGCGAATTTCGTCTTGTCCTCTTTGAAAACGTTGTGCCTGTGTACCAAAGAAACCAGAACGTACTTGCGCCATTACTGTACTTAAATTTAAACCAAGTAAGTAAGCGCTTTCTTTTAATTCGATACGAATTTCCTTAATTCCGGCAGGATCATTATCTTCAATATCTTTTAATAGTGGGTTAGATGCTAAAACTTCTTTCAACTCTATTTTCGCAGCTTTAAGCTCTTCAATATTATTTCCTAAAAGGGAAACAGAAACTGGGCTACCACCAAAATTACCACCAGAACCAAAAATTAAACGCTCGGTACCAATCACAGGACCAACCAATTCTCGTAATCTGTTGGCTACTAAATCTGATTTTATTGCGTCGGGTCTTTCTTCTCCTGGCAACATGTTAATCTGTAATTTAGCACTAGAGCTACTACTTATTGTTAAAATGGTATTTTCAAAAAGCTGTTTATCTTCTCCTTTTAGATATTTTTCGGTTAATTCTTGATTAACGATAAACGATTTTTCTTCTATCATAGAAATAATAGAATCTGTTATTTTTTCATTCGTACCATTTGGCATATCTAATTCGATAGTCACTCTATCACTGGCAACCGAAGGAAACATAGTCATACCAATAACACCACCACCAATAGCTCCAAAAGTTAAAATTAGTAAAGCCACAAAAATACCTAAAGAGAGTATTTTAAAATTTAATACGAATGTGATCGCAGGCGTATATACTTTATCTCTTAAGAAATTCATGAAGTTATCTCCTGCTTTATTTATTACTCGCATTTTGGAGAAAAACTGCTTCATTTTTGAAGGATTTTCTTCTATAACGGGTTTTCTTAAAGCTTTGGAATGTGCTAAATGGGCAGGAAGAATAATTAATGCTTCGACCAATGAAACCACTAAAGTAAGTATTACAACTACGGAAACTTCACTAAAAAACTCACCAATTCTACTATCTAGAAATAAGAATAAAGAAAAGGCTAAAAGCGTTGTTATAATTGCCGAAACTACTGGAGGAATTACTTCCATAGTACCATCAATGGCAGCATCGATAGGCGACTTTCCTTTTTCGTAATGTTGGTAAATATTTTCGGCAATAACAATACCATCATCTACCAAAATACCAATAACGATAATCATTCCAAAAAGGGATAATACATTTATGGTTACATCAAACTGTGCTGCAAAAATAAACATTCCTAAAAACGAAATTGGCAATCCGAATGCCACCCAAAAAGCCAAACGTGTGTTTAAGAATAAGGACAAGAATATTAACACCAATAGCATTCCTACTATCGCATTTTCTGTTAATAAATCGGTACGCTGATTTAGTGTTTTAGACAAATCACGAACCACATCTAATTGTACATTATTATGCTTTTGATTATACTCTTCAATATATGCTTTCACATTTTCTGCAGAGGATATTAAATCTTCTGAGTTCGTACTGGTTATAGAAATATTGACCGCTAGTTTTTGATCGAAATACGTGGCATTTGGCGTTTCAGAAAAACGATCACGAATAATAGCAACATCTTTCAAACGGACTATCTTACCATCATTAGAAGCACGAACCACCACATTAGAAAGTTCATCCCCATAATACGAACGGTTATTTGCTCGAATTAGGTATTCTTCCGCATCTGTTTTTATGGTTCCTCCAGTAGTTAAAATATTCGATCTGCTTACGGCCTGCGAAACTTCGGTAAACGTAAGATTATATGCTAATAAACTCGTTTCATTGACAGCGATTTCAATTTCTTCATCTGGATACCCAGAAATAGCAATTTGCGAAATACCTTCAATCGCTCTTAAATCATTTTCAACTTGCCTACCAATTTGTTTTAAAGTGGCAAGCGGAATATTATCACCACTTAAAGCAAAGGAAATAGTTTCTCGTACCGCTTCTTGTTTGGCTACAATTAAAGGTTCCATTCCAGAAGGAAAAGAAGGTACGCGATCTACTGCATTTTTAACTTCTAATAACATGAAGTCAATATTCTCCCCTTTTTCGGTTTCTACAGTAATGGTTCCGCTATTTTCTCTAGATACCGAAGTTACCCGATCCACACCTTTTAAACCTTTTAGATTATCTTCTATTTGAAGCACAATACCTTCCTCAATTTCTTGAGGGGATGCTCCAGGATAGGTAACACTAATATTGATTATTTTAGAATCTACTAATGGAAAAAAGGAAGATTTTAAAGAGGTTACACCTAGGTAACCAAAAATAACAAAAGCTATAATAAATATGTTAACAGCTACGTGATACTTAATAAAATACGTTATTAGTTTTCTCATGTTTACTGCTTGTCTTTGGTATTACTTTTTTCTTCAAAAGCTTTCACTAACATTCCTGCATAGGCACCAGGAACCGATTTTTTAAGAATAATAGTTCCGTTAGGTACATTTTTCACCACTACTTTTGTTTCCGAAAAATATACAGGTTTCACATCTATTACATCTAACAGACTATCTTTAACGACAAATATTTGCTGACTTTCTAAAAGCAAGTTTCTATCAATTTCAATAGCATCACTTTCTTCTTTTGCATTTAGGTTCGCTTCTAAATACATGCCTTCTTTTAGATTGTCGTGCTTCACTTCTATATACGCAGTAATGGTTTGTGTGGTAGCATCAATGCTTCCGTTAACACGGGATACTTTACCCGTATATGTTTCTGTTTTGTCTAAATTATTTAAAGCAACGGCCTCACCTACTTTTAGCAAATTAGCGTAGGTTTTACTAATCGCTACTTCCATTTCGTATACCGAAGGATCTATAAATTCCCCTAATTTTTGTCCGCTTCTAATTAAAGTACCTTCGGTTACTAACGCTTCGGTTAAGATGCCTGAAAAAGGTGCAGAGATATAATACTTAGCCAAACGTTGTTCTAAGTTTTTTACGTTGTAGTAATTAGAAACAATACTTCTTCCTGTAATGAAATAGTTTTCCTTATCGGAAGTCATTTGAGGTAACTTTGGAGTTGTTTTATTTAAATCAAAACTAGTAAGATAGTTTTGCCATTTATCGAATATATCTGGAAAATCTAAACGAAGATCGGGCATGATAGCAGCAATAGAATTGTACAGATTACTTTTTGAAGACTGTACACTTGCGTAATATTCTGCAGCATCTATTTTAATTAGAGTTTGTCCTGCTCTGTATTCTTGACCTGGTTTAAATAAAGTATTTCCAGATTTAAAAATCCCTTGTACTTCTGCATAGATTTCTAATCTACGTTTCGCTTCCAGGCTACCATTTGCAGCAATAACTATTGGAATGGTGCTATTTTGTACGGTGTCTGTAAAAATAGTTTTTACAATTTTAGCTTTAACTGGCTTTGGTTTATTTTTATCTGCTATTAATTTATTAGCAAATAAGTAAGCGCCAATTATAAATAGCACACCTATAATTGATAGTATAATTTTACGCATTGGTATAGTTTTGTAATTAGACTACAAAACTATGCTATAGTTTAACGGGTAAACGTTAAAGAAAACCTAAAAAAACTAGGCGTAATCTTCTAGTTTCAATGTGATATCTTCCCAATCTTGCATCAGTTGTGTAAGCTTTTCTTTTTTTGCTTGATAGGCTTCAAAAAAACCTGGTTTAGAAGAAACTTCGTCATAATTTACAGCGAGTTCTACATCTGCTTCTTTAATTTCTTTTTCTAGCTGATTAATCTTAGACTCTGCATTACTCAATCTATTGTTTAAAGATTTAAGCTTTTTTTGGTCTTCGTAAGATTGTGTATTCTTTTCTTTTGGAGCAGATTTTATTACGGTACGTTTTTCTACTTCACGTAAATTCTCCACATTACGTTGCTCTAGGTAGTAATCTATATCTCCTAAATACTTCTTGATTTTTTCGTCTTTAAATTCATAAACCGTATCTGTTAATCCTTGTAAGAAATCACGATCATGCGAAACCAAAAGAAGTGTACCTTCAAAACGCTTTAAAGCATCTTTTAGCACGTTTTTAGATTTAATATCTAAGTGATTGGTTGGCTCATCCATAATAAGCACATTAAACGGTTGCAGCATTAATTTTGCAAGAGCCAAACGGTTACGTTCCCCTCCAGAAAGTACTCTTACATATTTCTCTGCTTCGTCACCACGAAATAAAAACGATCCTAAAATATCACGAACTTTACTTCTATTGGTTTCGTTTGCTGCATCAATCATGGTATCTAAAACGGTTTTGCTACCGTCTAAATATTCTGCTTGATTTTGAGCGAAATAACCAATTTGTACGTTATGTCCCAGTTTTAAGATTCCGTCGTGTTTTAAATCACCAACCAAAATTTTAGCAAGCGTAGATTTACCTTGTCCATTCTGACCAACAAATGCTGTCTTCACATCCCTTTCAATCATTAAACTCACTTCGGACAAGACTTGGTTTTCACCATAATTCTTAGAAATCTTATCTGCCTCTACCACTACTTTTCCAGGAGTTATAGAAACTGGAAAATTTAAAGTCATTACCGAGTTATCGTCTTCGTCTACTTCAATTCTATCAATTTTGTCGAGCTTTTTTATTAACGATTGTGCCATGGTTGCTTTACTCGCTTTCGCTCTAAACTTTTCAATTAGTTTTTCCGTCTGCTCAATCTGTTTTTGCTGATTTTTTTGAGACGCTAATTGCTGTGCTTTAATTTCATTTCTCAGTACTAAATACTTGGTATACGGTTTTGGGTAATCGTAAATCCTTCCTAAAGAAACCTCAATAGTTCTATTAGTTACATTATCTAAAAACATTTTATCATGCGAAACAATAACGACTGCTCCCGCATAACTTTTCAAAAATCCTTCTAACCAGATTATAGATTCGATATCCAAGTGATTGGTTGGCTCATCTAATAATAGCAAATCATTATTTTGTAATAATAGTTTTGCTAACTCAATACGCATTCTCCAACCTCCAGAAAAGGTATCTGTAAGCTTGTTAAAATCTTCGCGTTTAAAACCTAGACCTTGCAGTATTTTCTCGGTTTCCCCTTGGTAGTTATACCCACCAAGTATTTCGAATTGATGTTGTAAATCGTTAAGATCAATCATGATTTGATTGTAACCTTCACTTTCGTAATCGGTACGTTCTACAAGCTGTGTGTTTATTTCTTCTAACTGTGCTTCTACCTTTTTAATTTCGGTAAAGGCTTCGTAAGACTCTTCTAATACTGTTCTTCCTAAAACAAAATCAATATCTTGTTTTAAAAATCCAATCTTTAAATCTTTATCTGCTGCTAGTTGTCCAGAATCTGGTTCTAACTCTTTAGATAAAATTTTAAGCATGGTAGATTTCCCTGCTCCATTTTTTCCAATTAACCCAACACGATCGCCAGAATTTAATTTAAATGTAATTTCTTCGAATAAATATTCGCCTTGAAAAGATATAGATAGATTGTGTATGTTAAGCATAGTTTGGTAACAATTGTTACTTTAATTTAATAAATATTGGCTAATTTTGTTTGGATGAATACATTTCATAACCAGTTTGCAAAAGTACATAAATAATATGTTTAAAAAAGGTTCTAAATTATATAGTATTTTAACGGGTTCTTGCCCAAAATGTCATCAAGAATCGATGTATAGTGATACCAATCCATATCACTTAACCAAGACATTAACCATGAACGAAACTTGTTCGCATTGTGGGATTAAATACAAGATAGAGCCATCGTTTTTCTATGGCGCAATGTATGTTAGTTATGCTGTTGGTATTGCTTTTGCAGTTGCTGCAGCTGTAATTAGCGGCGCTTTTCTTAACGCCTCCATTCATTATGTATTTGCTTCTATTGTAGGAACTTTAATTATTTTTGCTCCCATAATCATGCGTATATCTAGAAATATATGGATTAATATGTTTGTCCATTTTGATAAGAATGCAGTGAAAAATAAATAATTAGTTGGGCGTTACCACAAGGGTCGCGCTTTCCATTGTATCTTTTTACTTTTCTATAATTTAACTAGTAGCGCATTTTACCCACAAGTAAAAAGGATGCCATTGCAATCGCTAACGCAAGCAAGCTCAAGTCTTTTTCTATACCACAAGCTTATTGTAAAAACGAACTCGTCGTAATTACTTAAACCTAGCAATATCGATTTCATTTTCCAAAGCTATATTATTCTCAATGCGATTGAATAATTGTTTTGCCACATAAGGAGCAATCATAACGCCTCTTGTACCTAAACCATTAAGTACATACATATTTTCATGTATTTCATGTTGACCAACAAGCGGTCTTCTATCGGTAACTGTTGGACGTATTCCTGCAACTTGATTAACGACTTCAAAATCACATTTTAAAACCGTTTTAAGCTTTTTTAAGAGCGCTTCTTTAGCTTCTGCCGTAATGTTATTGGTTTTATCTTTCCAGTCGTAAGTTGCGCCTACTGTATACAAATCGTTTCCTACAGGAATTAAAAACACACTGGATTTTAACACGAAGTCTATTTTTAAGTCTGGCGCATGAATAGTTACTAATTCTCCTTTCACTTCTTTTAAGGGAAGTTCTTTAAAAAACGGATTCTTTTTAACACCAAAGCCTTCCGCAAAAATAATATGCTTAGCGGTTATGTCTTTATATTGCATCGTGCCTTCGGTAATTAATGCATCATAATTAAAAGTATCTTCCAATAATTGATTACGTTCTAGTAGCTGTTTTTTATAGCTTTCAATTAATAGTTTCGTATCTATTCTTCCGGTACCTAAAACTTTTCCGAAGCCAAAAGCAGCATCAATAGCAACGTTTTCGTTTTTAATAATTTCTGTATAAAGATATGCAGCAAGCTCTGGTTTATCGGAAGCTGTAAACCATTCGTTTTGTTCTTGAACCGAAGTAAAACGTCTATATACTGGTGTACTATAATCTAAAGTCACCTTTAAATCCTTCTCTAACTTTTTATAGATTGGTAGCGCAAGTTCTAATTGTTCTTGGCTTTTCCATACCGAAGTAAACCGTTTTAAAACCACAGGATTATATAATCCTCCAGCAACTACAGAAGAGTGTTGCGATTTATTATCTAATACCACAAAGGTTTTATTATTTGCTAGCAATTGCTCACTGAAATGAATTCCGGCTAAACCACAACCTACTATTATGTAATCTACATTTTTCATGAAGGCAAAAGTACTATAAAAGATTTGAATTTTTAATAAACAAAAAACGCTCACTTCCTTTTTATTGGTAGTGAGCGTTTCCTTTATTTAGAATGTGATTAGTATGACCACATGTCCATTTCAAAGTTTCTGATCTTATCTTTAATTCTATCCGATTCTAAAAGTTGCATTAAAGCATTTTCAGTAATATATTCATCTACTGTTCTATCTCCAAACACGTTTTCTTCTTTATAAACGTAACCGTTAAAACGTCTTGCGTTTAATATATGATCGAACGAAAATGGTACAGCACTGTTTTTATTATTGAATGCTTTTGCTTCATGCAAAACATCTCTTGCATCAGGAAAGAATATCCAGTATAAAGGATTTGGCTCTTTGTTAGCTTCATCATCACTATCAATAAAGTTCACATCGGCTGCTGCTGGAGCAAGACCTAATAATCTATATTTAAGTTCTCCTTGACGCTTATCAAAATACCAAAGACCTTTAATTAAATATGCACTTACATCATAAGAAGATATCTCTCTTTTAGTAATATATTCTGCATCTACATAACCGTCTGCATTTAACTGATCATAACCAATATCTAAAGTATCTACTTTAGAAGTTATATCTTTTAAATCTTTTAGACTACGTTTTGCAGTA
>Ga0209344_10005205_pt1 | contig 11358 bp, 10 predicted proteins | sample Cruoilmetagenom6_FD_187293 | JGI IMG/M metagenome (GOLD analysis project Ga0209344, IMG submission 187293) | Oil polluted marine microbial communities from Coal Oil Point, Santa Barbara, California, USA - Santa Barbara Oil Seep Sample 6 (SPAdes)... | ecosystem: Environmental > Aquatic > Marine...
TGGCCGGGGCTACCAGCCGAGTTGAAGAAAGGCGTCATTCAACGTCTGGCGTGATTGGCGTAGATGAGTCCGTTAAAAATATTGATCAGGCTGCTTATACAAAATCCACTTCGGCACGCCTGGTCAAACCTGAATTGCAATCGGGGAACCTGATAGCACCCGAAGGATTGGAAGCGCCAACAATAACCGATACACGTCTGCGCGCCGATGGTATTATGACAACCCGGCCTTCTGCTGACGCCGTGCAACATCGCCCTGAAATTGCACAACAGATTGCCGTCCAAATTTCTGATGCCGTTCAAAAAAATGGTGAGCGGCCGATAGAATTATTGCTCAACCCATCAGAGTTGGGCCGGGTACGCATCGCGCTTTCCATGATCGATGGGTTGGTTACAGTGAATGTCATCGCAGAGCGCCCTGAAACGATGGACATGGTACGCCGCCACGTTGACCTGTTGGCGCAGGAATTCCGCAACAGCGGGTTTGGTGGAACTGAATTCTCGTTTGGCGAAAATCAAAACCAAGCTCGGCCACAGGGCGAGGGTAAGATGACAAACCCCTTAACGACCACAGATAAAATCAATGACGAGCCGGATCAATCCCATTCAAGCGTTTTGCCTGATCGCGTGGATATCCGGCTTTAGAAAGGCACAAAATGGATGTTAGCCAAACACAGGGTTCCGCCGGGGCCACAACGGTATCTCGGCAAAATGCGAATACCTCGCCGTCAGCACTCAGTTCGGATTTTGAGACGTTTCTCAAAATGCTGACAGTACAGATGCAAAACCAAGATCCATTGAATCCAGTGGATTCGTCAGATTTTGCGGTTCAGCTGGCAACGTTTTCAACGGTGGAACAACAAGTGCGGACAAATGACATTCTGTCTTCCCTGGGTGACCGGTTAACCGGCTTTGATATGGGGCAACTTTCGGGATGGATCGGTATGACCGCACGCGCCGAAATGCCGGTTGCGTTTGCGGGTGACCCGGTTACCTTGACGCTGAACCCGTCGACCGGTGCGGATCTTGCCCGGCTTGTCGTGCGCAATGAACGCGGCGCAATTGTTCAACAATTGGATGCACCCGTAACCGGCGGAGATTTCACTTGGACGGGTGTGGGCGAAGGTGGCACGGTTGTGCCTTATGGAACATATTCAATCGAATTGGATTCCTTCCAAGGAGAGACGCTTTTGTCGACCCGACAAGCGGAAAGTCAGGCGCGTGTTGTCGAGGCAAAGCGTGACGGCGATTCAACTATATTGGTGCTGGACGGTGGGCAGGAAATCAGCGCAGACACCGTTATCGGCCTAAGGGAAACGCCGGAAAACTGACACACTTGTATTGATAGCCCCGCTGGAATAGCTGTTTGAGCGCCAGTATTTTTCAATCCCTGTGAGATCCGCCCGGTGCCAAAATCTGAATTCAATGCAAAACGCAATGAAATGGAACGGTTTTTGAGTGCGCAGGGCATTACCAATGCGGGTGCGGCATGGACGGTTTTGGACGGTGGGCAAACGAATTTGGTTTGGCGAGCGATATCTGATCAGCAGGACGTTGTGATCAAACTGTTTACTCAAGGGACGACGAACCCCCTGTTTCCAAACAACCCGATAGATGAAGCATATGTTTTACAGCAGCTTGATGGATTGGATATTGCACCGCGGTTGTTGCATTCGATTGATACACCAGTGGGTCATTGTCTGATCTACGCTCATCTGAAAGGAATGCGTTGGGCAAAAGGCACTGTCGGTGTCGCCCAAATGCTGTCTCGTTTACATGAAATGTCGGGGCCCCACGACCTTCGGCGTGCCCCGGATGGAAGTGATGCAATCACCCGACAGACGTTGCGCATTTTGGACAAATGCGACGGTGCGGGTGCTGCGTTGATGCAAGGGCAACGTCCCCAAGGCTGTATACCTCCGAGTGGCAAAATTTCCTTGCTGCACGGTGACCCCGTGGCCGGCAATATCATCGACCATTTGGGAAACCTGCGCCTGATCGATTGGCAATGCCCTGCGGTTGGTGACCCCTGTGAGGACATCGCGTTTTTCCTGTCTCCGGCGATGCAATCCATCTATCGCGGTGCGCCATTATCCGATGAGGAACAGCACCTATTCCTGTCAACTTACCGGGATCAGACGACAATTGCGCGGTACCGCCGTCTTGCACCTTGGTATCACTGGCGCACGGCGGCGTATTATCTATGGCAGGTTCCAACACGTGGAAGTGCTGCACGAGAGGCTGTGAGGTTGGAAATTGAAGCCTTGAAAAGGGCACATACACCGGCGTGAAACGATTTGCTGTTGAAGGAATCGATTGCCTGAATTGGTTCTTGCAAGGCAAAGTGTTGTGTGGCGGTAGCGCAACGATTTTAAGTTGCGTTGATTTGGTGGCGATTTGGAGTGCAGTGTTTTTTCTATTTAATATTGTGATATCAATTACTTACCCAATGATTCCTCGCCTCAATGAGGCATTAATGATACTTTGAAAATTGTTCGAAAAACTGTTTTGTTTTGCAAACGTTTATGCGATATTCGGTCAGTAGGTGAGCAATCACCGACAAAAACCGGTTTTTTTGGAGAGTAAAATGAAAAAAGTTATGACCATTGCAGCTGGTGCTGCAATCGCGTTCGCAGCTGCAGCACCAGTTGCCGCAGACGAAGTAAGCGCAGACCCATATGTGTCAACAGCTGGCCCAGCAATTGGCCTGACACCTGGCCTGATCGCTGCTGGTATCGCAATCACAATCATCGGCATCGCAGCCCTTGATTCGGGTAGCGACAGCTAAGCTTCGCTATAGCGAAACGTAAGTTTGGAAAAGGCGGTGCCGACGGGTGCCGCCTTTTTCTTTGTGAATTATCCAATCAGCTAAAATATGCGAAAGCCGCAACAATTGCGGCACCGATCAAAACGCCACCCAACACACAGACAAACAGATCACGGTTGCGGCGGCGCGGTGGTTCTGGCGGTGGTGCAGATTGACGGATGATTGCGGCCTCAACCAATTGTGGCAGGCGCGGACCAAACCGGGCGAGCACGGCCAGCGTTTTACCAAGGCTTTGGGCAATCGCACGCGGCCCAAGGCTTTGACGGATATAATCCTCGACCACGGGGCGGGCGACCTGCCAGATGTTGATGTTCGGGTTCAGGGACCGTGCAACCCCTTCGACGACAACCATGGTGCGTTGCAACAGGATCAGCTCGGTACGGGTTTCCATCCCAAACCGTTCAGTGACCTCAAAGAGGTAACTCAGAAGCCCACCCATCGACATTTGCGTGGCGTCCATGCCGAAAATCGGTTCACCCACAGCGCGCAGGGCACGGGCGAATTCATCTACGTCACGGTCGGCGGGGACATAACCCGCCTCGAAATGTACCTCGGCCACACGTTGGTAATCACGTTTGATAAACCCATAGAGGATCTCGGCGTACACCCGACGGGTGTATTCATCGATATGACCCATGATGCCAAAATCATAGGCTATGATATTGCTGTTGGCCGCGACCTTCAGGTTGCCCTGATGCATGTCGGCGTGGAAAAACCCATCGCGCAGGGCATGACTGAGGAACAGTTGTAGTACCCGTTCGCTTAGCACAACCCGATCATGGCCAGCATTATCAAGCGCGTCATTGTCGCCCAGCGATATGCCGTCGGCCCAATCCATCCCCATAACCCGGCGGCTGGACAGATCCCATTTGACTTTGGGTAATTCAAAACCGTCGTCGTTTTCGGTATTGGCCGCGAATTCCGAAGCTGAGGATGCTTCGAGCCGTAAATCCAGTTCACCCAGAACCACACCTTCGAAATGTTCGATAACATCTGAGGGCCGCAACCTGCGGGATGCGGGTGACAGGAATTCAATCACACTTGCGGCGAAATAGAAGGCATCGATGTCCTTGCGAAACGCCTTTTCGATACCGGGGCGTAATACTTTGACAGCCACTTCTTCGCCGGTTTCACGCAGGCGGGCCTTGTGAACCTGTGCAATCGATGCAGCGGCGACCGGAGGGCTGAAATCATCAAACAGGGCCTCAACCGGTTCGCCAAGTTCCTGCTCAATGCTGTCCTTGGCGACCTTGATATCAAACGGTGGAAGCTTGTCCTGAAGCACCCGCATCTGAGTGGCCAATTCATTGCCAACCAGATCGGGCCGTGTGGACAGAATTTGACCGAATTTGATGTATGCGGGGCCCAGTGCGGTCAACGCGCGAGTTGCCGGCGGCATCGAAACGTCACCTTTGTGACCAAGCCATTGAAAAGGCCATGCCAGACATCTTAACGCGATACGCACCGCAGGCGGCGCATCGGCGGCCTGCATGATGACACTCATTGCGCCCGTGCGTTCCAACGTCGCGCCTGTGCGGATCAGGCGGATGATATTATGAGGACCACGCACCGGTTAAATTTTCCAACCGGAATGCAGACAGGCAATACCCATCGACAGGTTGCGGTATTTTGCGTTTCCGAAACCGGCAGTTTTTACCATATTCAGGAAGGTTTCTTGGGTGGGGAATTTTCTTATAGATTCAACAAGGTATTGATAGCTATCCCGATCACCCGCAATTGCCTGACCCAAACGGGGGATGATGTTAAAGCTGTAAAGGTCGTATGCCTTTTGCATCAGGTCATTTGGGATCTGAGAAAATTCCAGAACCATCAATCGCCCACCGGGTTTGAGAACACGGTAGGCTTCGTTCAGCGCCTCTTGGGGGCGGGTCACGTTCCGAATGCCAAAACTGATTGTGTAGACGTCAAAAGTATTGTCCGCAAAAGGAAGGGCCATCGCGTCACCCACAACCCAATCCAGATTATCGGCCATTTGACCCGCTTCGGCACGTTTGCGTCCTTCGATCAGCATTGGTTCCGTCAGGTCAAGTACAGTGGCATGGCCAGAACCTGCGCGTTTCAGAAACCTGAACGAGATATCGCCCGTGCCGCCGGCCACATCCAACAAACTTTGTCCGGGTCTTGGGGCAAGCCAATCCATCATGGCGTCTTTCCAGACACGGTGAATACCCATCGACATCGCGTCGTTCATCACATCGTATTTGCTGGCAACGTTGCCAAAAACGCCTTGCACACGCCCGGCCTTTTCAGACTCGGGGACTGTTTCAAATCCGAAATGCGTGGTTTTCTCGTTCATGGGTCTTGCCGTTTGTTGTTCCCGCTCTTCTTATAAGGTGCCGGGGGGCGGACACAATGCAGCCCATTCAATATGAGGGGGTATCATGCCCGAATTACCAGAGGTTGAGACAGTCCGTCGCGGATTGGCCCCCGCTATGGAAGGTGTCGTGATCGCCAAGGCAGATGTGAATCGCCCAGATTTGCGCTGGCCGTTCCCGCACAACATGGCGGGAAGGCTAATGGGGCAGATGGTTTTGGGGCTGCGACGCCGATCGAAATACATCCTCGCCGATCTGGGGTCGGGTGAGACGTTACTTATCCATTTGGGGATGTCGGGGCGCATGTTGGTGTCCGGCGATCCGCAAGGGCGGTTCGTGCATGATCATCCTCCGGCTGAAAAACACGACCATGTTGTGTTTCACATGGAAAATGGTGCGCGGATCACTTTCAACGACCCACGCCGGTTTGGTGCGATGGATTTGTTTCCGACGGCCGAGGGCAATGATCACGCGCTGTTGGCCAAGATCGGTCCGGAACCGTTGGGCAACCTGTTTAATGAAGATTACCTTATGGACGCGTTGAAATCACGCAATACGCCTATCAAGTCCGCGCTGCTGGATCAGAGAATCGTTGCAGGTTTGGGGAACATTTATGTGTGTGAAGCGCTTTTTCGTGCTGGAATCTCTCCTTTGAAAAAAGCGCGGGATCTGTCGTCAAAACGCGTGGCGTCCCTCGTGCCGATTATTCGCGTCGTTTTGAAGGATGCGATAGAGGCCGGTGGATCATCACTCAAGGATTTCCGGCAAGCTGATGGAGAACTTGGATATTTCCAACATCGGTTTGATGTCTATGACCGGGAAACCCAACCTTGCCGAAAACCAGATTGTGGCGGGATTGTCGGGCGCGTTGTGCAATCCGGTCGTTCGAGCTTCTACTGTCCCAAATGCCAAAGATAGGTTGTGCAGGCGTGGCAGAATGATAAGAAACCAATTCAAAAGAAACTACGAAAGTATATTTCATGGCCTTTGAAACGATCATTGTCGAAGTGGAAGCCCACGTTGCGGTTATCACGCTGAACCGGCCGGATGCGATGAACGCGCTCAACAATCAATTGTTGGGTGAGCTGGTTACAGCACTGGAAGAGGCCCAAGCCAATGACAAAGTGCGTTGCATCGTCCTGACCGGATCGGACAAAGCATTTGCTGCTGGTGCAGACATCAAAATGATGAGCGACAAAAGTTTTGTTGATGTGTTTTCGGGTGACCTGTTCGGCGATGAATCGGATGCCATCATGCGCATTCGCAAACCAATTATCGCAGCTGTATCCGGGTATGCGCTGGGTGGTGGCTGTGAATTGGCAATGATGTGCGATTTCATTATCGCGTCAGAATCCGCGAAATTCGGGCAACCAGAGATCAATCTTGGCGTTATGGCTGGTCTTGGGGGGTCACAACGATTGACTCGGTTCATTGGGAAATCCAAAGCCATGGATATGAACCTGACGGGGCGTTTCATGGATGCTGCCGAAGCAGAACGTTCTGGTCTTGTGAGTCGCGTGGTTCCCAACAAAAAGCTGCTGGACGAAGTATTGTCTGCCGCACAAAAGATCGCCGAAAAATCTATGATAACGACAATGGCCGTCAAAGAAGCGGTGAACAGGTCTTATGAAACAACATTGCGCGAAGGCCTATTGTTTGAGCGCCGCGTGTTTCATTCTCTTTTTGCCACAGAAGACCAAAAAGAAGGCATGGCCGCTTTCATGGAAAAACGCGAAGCCCAATTTCGCGACAAATAGATTTACGTGAGATCATAATAAAAATGTGATGCAAGGCGGCCAAACGAAGACCATACATTTGGCCGTTGCAATCCCAATGATCTTACACTAATGACCGCCAACATACATGCGCGTGATGCCCGCCTAGGCAAGAATCATTCCGAGAGGTCGGAACCCGGTTGGGTATTATCGTCGCAGAGCATCATATACTGAACCAGATCAAGGGTTAGATTCACATGGCAAATTCGCCTCAGTCCAAAAAACGCGCTCGTCAGAACGAAACACGTGCCGCCGTCAATAAAACACGCCGTTCGCGCGTCCGTACATATTTGCGTAAAGTCGAAGAAGCGATCGCTTCGGGTGACAAAGATGCCGCAACTGCCGCGCTTCGTGAAGCTCAACCAGAGCTGATGCGCGGTGTATCCCGTGGCATCTTCCACAAAAATACAGCAGCTCGCAAAATGTCCCGCCTTTCCTCGCGGGTAAAATCATTGGCTTGAGCCACGGCTAAATCATTGATCCAAAAGGCGTCGCAATTGCGGCGCCTTTTTTCTTTTTGCCATAGATGAAAATGTGATTGAGATTCTTTTTGGCTAAAAGCAGAGTCAAGCTAGAAGATCAGTTGCCGTGACGCATTCCGGGTTGCTAGTTTAGTGGTGCGATTCATGCTTGGGGGGACAAGGTGATTCCATAAAAGACGCTTTTTGAGCTGTACTTTTATTGGAATCTTTCGGGGAAACCCGACCACGTCCGGCAAGACAAACACGACGTTTTCGCGGAACAGGTGGTTGGGGTTTTCTGCCGTCCGTTGTTATTTCGTCGTTGCACTTTTCTGGCCTGTTGAGGGCTTTTGGACCATTGCCTGCTCGCGGTGGCCCTCTCGGAATGTGCGCGCCATGTTTGGATCGTTTCGATGGGACAGGTCGTCAGACCTGCAATGGCAGAAAAAGACGTGCAGATACGCGAAACGGGGAAGAATGACACAAGAACATTGGGGCCAAATACAGCAGGAACTTCTAAAGACTGTAGGGCGGAACAACTATACAAACTGGATTGAACCACTCGCCTTATCAGACATAGCTGATGGTGTTGCGACCTTCACCGTTCCGACCAGCTTTGTTGGTAACTACGCGTCGCAAAAATTTGGTGATCAAATCCTGTATCATTTCAAGAAGCTGTCCCCTGACGTGCGCCGTCTTCATTTCAAAGTTTCGGCCAGCCCACGCATTGTGCCAGCAGTGCCCGCCACCAAGACATCGCAGGCCAGTAAACCCGCCCGGATCGAAAACGAACAAAGTGTTCCAACCGCCCCGCTGGATGGTCGATTTACTTTTGATACATTCGTTGTGGGCAAACCCAATGAATTGGCACATGCCGCGGCCAAGCGCGTTGCCGAGGGTGGGCCGGTAACATTTAACCCGCTGTTCCTCTATGGTGGCGTTGGCCTTGGTAAGACGCACCTGATGCATGCCATTGCATGGGAATTACAACAGCGCCGCCCAAGTCTGAATGTTGTTTATCTATCCGCTGAACAATTCATGTACCGCTTTGTACAGGCGTTGCGTGAACGCAAGATGATGGATTTCAAGGAAATGTTCCGCTCGGTCGACGTTTTGATGGTCGACGACGTACAGTTCATTGCTGGTAAAGACAGCACCCAAGAAGAATTCTTTCATACCTTTAACGCGCTTGTTGACCAGAACAAACAGATTATTATTTCTGCGGATCGTGCGCCTGGCGAGATTGAGAACCTGGAAGAACGCATCAAATCCCGCCTGCAATGTGGGTTGGTCGTGGATTTGCATCCGACCAACTATGAATTGCGTTTGGGCATTCTCCAATCCAAAGTCGAATACTATCGCAAGCAGTATCCGGGCCTGCAAATGGCTGAAGGTGTTCTGGAGTTTTTGGCGCACCGCATCACCAAGAACGTTCGGGTGCTTGAAGGGGCGTTGACGCGGTTGTTCGCGTTTGCGTCGCTGGTCGGGCATGAAATCACACTCGAATTGACGCAGGATTGCCTTGCCGATGTTTTGCGTGCCTCCGAACGACAGATCACGGTGGAAGAGATTCAGCGACAGGTTTCGGATCACTACAATATCCGTCTGAGTGATTTGATCGGCCCTAAACGTGTGCGAATTTTTGCACGCCCACGTCAGGTGGCCATGTTTTTGTGCAAACAAATGACAAGCCGGTCGTTACCGGAAATTGGTCGTCGTTTTGGCGGTCGGGATCACACAACAGTCATGCATGGTGTGCGCAGGATTGAAGAATTGCGCATTCAGGACGGCCAAATAGCGGAAGATCTGGAAATGCTTCGCCGCACATTAGAGGCGTAAATCGCCTCTTGCTGGTCAAACAATGCGTTTTAACGGGTGTCTTGGCCATTCGAGGCCTTGACCCCGGATGCGTTGCAACCGAAAGTCCAAGAAAAAGCTTGAGCCCAAAGGGGAAGTTGTTAACTTGCTCATCCCGGCGCAAAATACCACCTTTCAGGGAGGATGAGTATGAAACTCAGCATCGAACGCGGAACCTTGCTCAAGGCGGTGGCTCAGGCGCAGTCTGTTGTTGAGCGGCGAAACACTATTCCTATCCTTGCCAACGTGCTTATCGAGGCCGAAGGCGATGCCGTTCAGTTTCGCGCCACAGACCTGGACATCGAGGTAGTGGATAAAGCGACGGCCATGGTCGAACGTGCGGGTTCGACAACCGTGTCGGCGGTGATGCTACATGAAATTGTACGCAAATTGCCTGACGGCGCTTTGGTGACTTTGACGGATGATGGAACGGCCGGTCGGCTTGCCGTCGAAGCGGGTCGATCGAATTTCAATCTGGCGACCTTACCGAAGGAAGATTTCCCGGTGATGGCGTCGTCAGAATATTCCAGCAACTTCAGCGCCAAAGCACCTGAACTGCGACGCCTGTTCGACAAATCGAAATTCGCCATTTCGACGGAAGAAACACGGTACTATCTGAACGGCGTTTACATGCATGTCTCGGATGCGGATGGCGGCAAGGTTTTGCGCTGTGTGGCAACAGATGGCCACCGATTGGCGCGTATTGATTCCGAATTGCCTGAAGGCGCATCCGATATGCCCGGTGTGATTGTTCCTCGCAAAACTGTGGGTGAATTGCGCAAACTTCTGGATGACGATGAAATGAGCATCGCCGTGTCGGTCAGCGAAACCAAGGTGCGCTTTGCCACGCCGGATATTACGCTGACGTCAAAAGTGATTGACGGGACATTCCCGGATTACACACGTGTTATTCCGCAAGGCAACACCCGTAAAATGGAAGTGGACGCCAGCGAGTTTGCCCAAGCCGTTGACCGGGTTGCGACAGTCAGCTCGGAACGCTCGCGCGCCGTTAAACTGGCGTTGGACGAAGATCGGTTGGTTCTGTCGGTGAATGCGCCGGATAGTGGTGCCGCCGAAGAAGAACTGGCCGTGGCTTACGGTGATGAGCGGTTGGAAATTGGGTTTAACGCCAAATATTTGCTGGAAATCGCCAGCCAGGTGGATCGCGAAAATGCGGTGTTCCTGTTCAACTCTGCCGGCGATCCGACGCTGATGCGCGAAGGCAATGATACAAGCGCGGTTTACGTCGTTATGCCGATGCGCGTGTGACCCACGTCGATTTTGAGTATTTTTGGAACGATGAAAGGCCGTGAATGGCGGGCCTTTACCTATCTGAACTAAGTCTATCGCATTTTCGTTCGCATAAAGGTGCGCGTCTTGAGCTTGACGCACGCCCTGTTGCTATCCATGGCCCCAACGGTGCGGGGAAAACCAATCTTCTGGAAGCGGTTTCAATGTTCTCGCCGGGGCGCGGTTTGCGCCGTGCATCGGCCAAAGACATGGCGCGCCGCCCCGAGGCATTGGGGTGGAAACTGACTGGTATTTTGCATTCTTTGCATCAGGTCCATGAGATTGAAATCTGGTCCGAAGACAGTGCAGCGCGCCAGACCCGTATCGATGACAAGACCGCCCCGCAATTGGCGCTTGGGCGTATTGCGCGGGTCTTGTGGTTGATCCCGGCGATGGACAGGCTGTGGATCGAGGGCGCAGAGGGGCGCCGGCGGTTTTTGGATCGCATGACGATGAGTTTCACGCCCTCCCACGCCGAGGCCGTGTTGACCTATGAAAAGGCGATGCGCGAGCGGAACAGGCTCTTGAAAGATCAGGTGCGCGACGCCCATTGGTACACGGCCCTTGAGGCGCAGATGGCTAGTTCCGGAGCTGAGATTGATGGAGGGCGCCGCGCCGCATTGAACGAACTTCACGCAGCGCAGGATCAGGCTGAGACGGCTTTTCCAACGGCAGAGTTAGAATTGACCGTCAGCGAAGGCGAGATGCCAGCCAATGAAGCAGATTTTCGTGATGCACTGGCCGAAAGCCGGTTTCGCGATCTGGTTGCAGGTCGGACATTGGTCGGGCCACACCGGGCCGATATTTACGGGG
>Ga0209344_10005206_pt1 | contig 11356 bp, 8 predicted proteins | sample Cruoilmetagenom6_FD_187293 | JGI IMG/M metagenome (GOLD analysis project Ga0209344, IMG submission 187293) | Oil polluted marine microbial communities from Coal Oil Point, Santa Barbara, California, USA - Santa Barbara Oil Seep Sample 6 (SPAdes)... | ecosystem: Environmental > Aquatic > Marine >...
AACTTTGCTGGAACGTTTTGTTGCCGATGGTAATACATCAGCTTTGGATAATCCATTTCAAACATTCATGGGACATTTGTCACTTGACAATATTCGCATGCGTTCGAAGGCCGGTGATTTTACACTGGAGAAAATAACCGCCAATGGCATTGATGTCAGATCGCCTGACATCGACATTCTTGCAGAAGCCGACCGATTTGCCATTGCCGCAAAAGCCGGACAGGACCTCAAGCAAGACAAGGACGTTGTCAGGCTATTGAGCAGTTTTTACGCCATGTTCCGTCTCGAGGCGTTTCAAATGACAGGCATGAAACTTTCCTCAGCGAAAGCCGGTGAAGGGGCGATGGATGTCTTTCGTATCGCCGATTTATCTTCCGGCGGCCTGGGAGAATTTCTCCTGAAAGGAATTAATGTTTCAAACAGCAAGGCAATGAACTTTAATCTTGAGCAATATTCACTTTCCGATTTAAGTTTCCCGACATTTGCTTCCCTGCTTAATTTGGAGACGGCTGCCAAAACGAAAAACATTACGGAAATCATGAAAGCAATTCCCACGCTTGCCAACATGACCATCAAAGGGCTTTACATGATGATCCCTGACAAGGGGGAAGTTTCGATGACCGAGAACAGCATCACCATGGCTGATTTCATTGGTCCTGTACCCACCGATATTCAGGTATTGGTCAAGGACCTCAAAATGCCGACGGCACTGATGGACCCGAAACCGCGTGAAATGTTTACAAGCATGGGTTTTGCTGAGGTTGATATGTCCTATGACATTAGCGCTGCCTGGGAAGAGGCCACCAATGTGGTTACCCTGCAAACTGATGTGGAATTGGCCGAAGGGGGGTTAATCAATTTTGACATGGCAATTGGTGGAGTTCCGCGCAGTATTTTTGAAAACCCGCAAACTGTTCAAAGTGCTGTGGCATTTGCCACGCTGGACAAAGCGGAAGCGACATTTGTCGATAACTCCATTGTCGACAAGGGTCTGACCCTGGCAGGCGCCACCCAGGGTGTTAATGCGGACACGATGAAAGCCCAGGTGGTCGGTATGCTGCCAATCATGTTACAGGTGTTGGACAAGCCGGCTTTTGTTGATCGTCTGACGGCGACGGTAAAAGACTTTCTCGACAAAAAGGGGTCGATCACAGCCAGCGCTACGCCGGCTTCCCCGGTGCTGATCCTTCAGCTTTTGGGGGCTGGTGCAACGGCCCCCGGGGCAGTGATCGACTTGCTCAATCTTGATGTCGTCAACAATTGATGGTGAATTTGACCGTTTGATAAATCATTCTTATTCCCGGTAGCACTTGATTATTTGCATGGGGGGTGCAAATTGGTTGCGGTATTATCTTATCAAATTCAGACTCAATCTGATCGGGAGGACTTCAAATGGAAAATTACACAGGAATTAGTCGCCGCCGCTTTGTCCAGCTTGGCACTGTTTTGACAGCAGCAGCCCTTGTGCCGACCTCAGCATTTGCAGCGCCAGTGAAGGTAGCGGGTATTTATACCCAGCCAATTCAGCAGAAATGGGATGCAAGACTTCACCTGGCTCTCGAAGCGGCCGCAAAAGCGGGAAAAGCTGACTACAAATTTTCAGAAAAAGTTGCCAATACCGATTATGTTCGGGTTTTGCGCGAATATGCTGAATCAGGCGTGCAGCTGATCGTCGGAGAGGCATTCGGCATTTCCAAGGAAGCACGCAAGGTGGCTGATGATTATCCCAATGTGGCTTTTCTGATGGGTGACCCTTTCAAGCCCCATGGCAATAATTTTGCAGTATTTGATAACTATATTCATGAGCCATGTTTTCTGATGGGGATGATCGCCGGCTCAATGACCAAATCCAACAAGATTGGCATGGTTGGCGGTTATCCGATCGGTGAGGTCAACAGACTGTTCCATGCGTTCATGAACGGTGCACGGTCAACCAATCCGGATGTAGAATTCAAAGTAAACTTCATCGGTTCCTGGTATGACCCGCCAAAAGCCAAGGAAGCCGCCTTTGCACAAGTGGAAACCGGCGTCGATATCCTTTATGCCGAACGGGCCGGGGTGGTTGATGCGGCGCGAGAGAAAAACATTCTTGCCTTTGGCAATGTCAACGACATGAACAAGGAAGAAAACGGCGAAAACGTCGTTGTCACCTCGGCACTTTGGCACATGGAATCTGCTATCAATCATGCCATTTCTCAAGTTGCCGCCGGCAAATTTCAGGCGGCCGATTACAAAGAGTGGACGATGATGGCTAAAGGTGGTGCCACGCTGGCGCCCTATTATGAGTTTGAGGATAAAATTTCAGCGGATATCAAAGCCAAAGTTGAGAAAGCAAAAGCGGATATCCTGGCTGGCACCATGCAGGTCGAAATCATCGATACTGAGCCTAAATCCACATTCTAACCAAATTAAGGGCGGTTGCGATTTTGCCCTAACCGCCCTTAATTTTCAGGAATTGTGTATTGGCAAATCTCAGAATCAGCAATGTCACGAAAAAATTTGGCTCACTGACTGCCAATGACAATGTTTCCTTGCAGGTCAGTGAAGGCGAAGTTGTCGCACTGCTTGGCGAGAACGGGGCGGGCAAAACAACATTGATGAATATCCTTTTCGGGCATTATGTGGCCGATGAGGGCGATATCGAAATCGATGGAATCAAATTGCCACCGGGGTCGACTGATGCAGCGATCCGTGCCGGGCTGGGCATGGTTCATCAGCATTTCACGCTGGCTGAAAATATGAGCGTGCTTGACAATATCATGCTGGGGACAGAAAGCCTGTGGTCCCTTAAATCGACCGTTAGCCGTTCGCGTAGAAAACTTGAAAGCCTGGCAGACGAATATAACCTGCATGTCGATGCGGATGCGGGCATATCAGACCTTTCCGTAGGCGAACGCCAAAGAGTTGAAATTCTGAAAGTTTTGTACCGTGGCGCACGAATTCTGATACTTGATGAACCGACCGCTGTACTGACCCCGGCGGAAACAGATCAATTGCTGGCCAATTTGAAAATGATGGTGGCAAAAGGTATGTCGATTATTTTCATTTCCCACAAATTGCATGAAGTAATGGCCATTTCTGACCGTGTAACGGTGCTGCGTCACGGGGCTATGGTTGGGGAAATTGAAACCCGAAATGCCGATAAGGCAATACTGGCAGAAATGATGGTTGGCCGTAAGGTTACCCGGCCGAAAGCAGAGGTCCTGGAACCGGGTTCTGATGTTCTGCGCCTGGATAATATCTGCGTGCGCGGGAATGACAAAAAAACCGATGTGTTACGTGATATTTCGCTCAATATACGCGAAAATGAAATTGTTGCCATAGCAGGTGTTGCCGGCAACGGTCAAAGGGAACTGGCGGAAGTGTTGAACGGGTTGCGTCCCTGGCACAAGGGCACATTCAAGTTTGGCGGTGAAGTTGTTTCCAAAGGGGACGCGCGGGCATTCCTGAGAATGGGTTTTGGGAGAATACCCGAAGATCGCCATCACACGGGCACGGTGGGTGAGATGCGTGTTTGGGAAAACCTGCTATCCGAAAAATTACGACAAAGCCCATTCTGGAAATTTCGAACCCTGATTGACTTTTCCGCCCATCGGAAAAAAGCAGCCGAACTGATTGAACAGTTTGATATAAGGTGCAATTCCATGGAAACCCCGGCGCGATTGCTGTCGGGTGGTAACATGCAAAAATTGATCCTGGCCCGCACCTTAACCGCCGACCCAAAATTTATACTGGCCAATCAACCGGTTCGCGGGCTGGACGAGGGTGCCATTGCTTTCGTCCACGAGCAATTGCTGGCGGCTCGAACCAAAGGGGCCGGAATTCTGCTGATCTCGGAAGATCTTGATGAGGTTTTTTCAATCGCCGACCGGGTCGCTGTGATATATCATGGTCGCATCAGCCAATTGCTGGATATACGCAAAACCAATTTGCAGCAAATCGGTGCAATGATGGGTGGCGATATGAAAGCGGTGGCCTAGATGCAGATAGAACCGCGCGAAAACATTTCGCCCTGGCGGGTCATTGTGGCACCGGTCGCTGCGATTATCGTTGCGTTTGTTTTGTGCGCATTTCTGATTGCCTGGACCGGTGAACCGATTATTGAATCCTATGGCTATTTGTTCAAGGGCGCGTTTGGTTCCCGTTTCGCGTTGTCGGAGACCCTAAACCGGGCAACACCACTGATTTTTACCGGTCTTGCGGCAGCAGTGGCGTTTCGCGCCAAGTTCTGGAACATTGGCGCCGAAGGGCAACTTTATTTCGGGGCCCTGGCTGCAACCATACTGGGCACCGGTGCGATTACCCTGCCACCCGTGCTAATGATACCGTTTCTGTTTATTGCCGGCGCACTTGCCGGTGGCCTGGCGCTGCTCGGGCCTGTGTTTTTGAAGACTACCCTCAAGGTTGATGAGGTTGTTACCACCCTGTTACTCAACTTTGTCATCCTGTTATTCGTCAATTATCTGCTCGAAGGGCCCCTGAAAGACCCGATGTCACTGGGCTGGCCTCAGGCAGCTTCGATTGTTGATGAGGGTGTGCTGCCGGAGTTAATGGCACGCACACGACTTCACATCGGTTTCCTGGTGGCACTGGCTGCTTCAATCCTGATCTGGGCACTGATGCGTTACACGATCTGGGGATATGAGATCAGGGCTGTGGGTGCCAATCCGAATGCAGCGCGGTTTTCCGGCATCAGTATCAACAGAACCGTATTCCTGGTGGCCATGTTATCGGGAGGGTTGGCCGGTATGGCCGGTATTACCGAGACGGCAGGAACCAAGGGTTACCTGACGCTTGATCTGTCACCGGGGTTTGGCTATTCGGGCATTGCGGTGGCTATGCTTGCCAATCTCAATCCGTTGGGCGTGGTCATTTCAGCAATATTTCTTGCCGGTATTTATGTCGGTGCCGATTCAATGAGCCGTGCGGTCAATATTCCTACCTATATTGCTGATGTGCTGGTGGCTTTGAGTGTGCTGAGTGTTTTGGTTTCACTGTTGTTTGTTCAATTCAGGGTGAGGTGGCGATAATGGACTGGATTGAATTATTTATCTCTGCGGGATTCTGGGCGGCCACCTTGCGCATCGCTGCACCATTGATTTTCGGCACGATCGGCGAATTGATTTGTGAACGCGCAGGCGTTCTCAATTTGGGCATTGAAGGCATCATGACGATGGGTGCAATGGCCGGATGGATGTGGGTTTACGAAGGTGGCAGCTTATGGGGTGCGGTATTTTTTGCCGCGGCTGTGGGCGGCATATTCGGCCTGCTGCATGCCATTCTAACCGTGCATCTGGGCCTGTCCCAACACGTCTCCGGGATTGGCATCACCCTTCTGGCTTCATCGCTCAGCTATTTTCTGTTTCGCATGTTTTTGCCCAACTCAACGACACCGCCAAAGATTGTCCCGTTTCAACCGCTGGAAATTCCCTATCTGTCAGAGCTGCCGTTTTTGGGTGAGGCCTTTTTTTCCCATACGGCCCTGACCTATCTGGCGCTGGCTATCATCCCGATTGCCATTTACCTGCTTTACCGCACTCCCATTGGTCTGGCCACGCGAATGGCCGGAGAAAACCCGGTGGCGCTTGAGGCGCAGGGCATCAACGTGTTGATGATCAGAACCGGAGCGGTTGTTGTCGGTAGTGCGGTGATGGCCATCGGCGGTGCCTATATCACTATTTCTGCCTTTGATGCATTCTTTTTTGGCATGATTAACGGCCGGGGCTGGATCTGTATTGCGCTGGTGATTTTTGCGTCCTGGAAACCCGGTAGAGCATTGTTCGGGGCATTGTTATTTGCCGGGCTTGATGCGTTTCAGGTTCGTGCCCAGCAACTGGCCGGTGGTGATATTCCCTATCAGTTCTTTCTCATGCTGCCTTATTTGTTGTCGATTGGTGCGATGATTATCATCTCTAAACGTATGCAGTACCCCCAGGCACTGCTGGTGCCGTTTCGCCGCGGCGATAGAATTTAACAGGAAAAATCATGCCAGACCTGATTATTAAGAATGCCAAATTGTCAAAAATCGAGGCCCTGCACGATATCGCCATTGAAGGCGCTAAAATAACAGCGGTCGAAAAACAGATATCAGCGGAAGGTGTTGAGGTTTTAGATGCCGAGGGCTGCCTTGTCATTCCGCCTTTCATCGACAGCCATTTTCATCTGGATGCGGCCTTATCCTATGGGCAACCACGCATCAATCAATCAGGCACATTACTTGAAGGCATTGCCTTGTGGGGGGAACTGAACCCGACCCAGAAGGTCGAAGACTTTCAGGCACGGGCGATGGAATTCTGCCAATGGTCAATCGCCCAGGGCGTATTGGGATTACGCAGCCATGTCGATGTGACGGATGAGAACCTGATCGCTGTTGAAGCCCTGCTTGATGTGCGTGAAAAAATGAAACCCTATATGGATATTCAACTGGTGGCATTTCCACAGAACGGTTTTCTGCGTTCGCCGGGGGCTAAAGAGAACCTTCTGCGGGCCCTTGAAATAGGCGTTGATGTGGTTGGCGGCATTCCGCATTTTGAACGCAGCATGGACGATGGCGGGCAATCCGTGTGTGAGTTATGTGAAATCGCCGCCGACAAAGGCCTACTGGTCGATATGCATTGCGACGAAAGCGATGACCCGCTATCCCGTCACATAGAAGCATTATGTGCTCAAACCACCCGGCTCGGCCTGGAGGGTCGTGTGGCAGGCTCACACTTAACGTCGATGCATTCAATGGATAATTATTATGTATCGAAGCTGATGGCACTGATGGGCGAAGCGGATATGCAGGTGATTGCCAATCCACTGATTAACATCACCCTGCAGGGCCGCCATGACACCTATCCCAAAAGGCGTGGCATGACTCGGGTCAAGGAGTTGATTGAGAATGATATCAATGTGGCATTCGGGCACGATTGTGTGATGGATCCCTGGTATTCGTTTGGCTCACACGACATGCTCGATGTCGCACATATGGGCTTGCATGTGGCGCAGATGACCGGTGTTGCACAAATCCAGAGCTGCTTCGAGGCGGTCACCGAAAATGCCGCCCAGGTGATGCAACTGGAAAACTATGGCATTGGGTCTGGGAAAAATGCCGATCTGGTAATACTGGATTGTAACAGCGTTTTTGATGCGATCCGATTACGCCCGGCACGTCTTTATGTTGTCAGGCGCGGACAGATTTTAGCAACGACCAAACGTTCAAAACCAAGGGTCATGATTGGCGACAATAGCCGGGAAGTGGATTTCAGGCTCTGATCGATTGCAACGTGAAGTTCAGTTTACCCCGTTCAGTTTCTGATCTTCAAATGTCTGATCGATTTTGCCCAGGACCCGTGCACTGGTACTGATATCCTCAGAGGCAAAGGTGAAAAGTTCAACCTTCTGGCTGACACCTGCCAATGTATGTTCTCCCAGGGAGACCCAGGCGGATTTGTCCAGTTGCGCCACCTCCCTGGTGACAAGAATATTGTCTCCGACAATTTTGGTCAGAGCCTCAATACGTGCCACCTCATTGACGGTAGGACCAATCACCGAGAATGTCAGGCGGTGCGGCACCCCGATATTACCAAACATCAATGATCCGACATTCAGACCGATACCGAATTTAAAGGAAATGAGCCCGGCGTCATTGCGGCGCTGATTCACGCTGTCATGGGCGATGCGGGAGGCTCGCAACGCTGTCGTGGCATTGTTAATTGCAGTTTCTTTTTGATTGGCATCCTCAAAAGGAAATATTGCCAATACCGCATCTCCGATGAAATCAAGCACTTCACCACCCGCTTCGATCACCGGACCTGCGGTACATTCAAAATAGTCATTCAACAGATTCAGGTATTCATCACCGGGCATGGTATCTGCCATAGCGGTGGAATTGCGCAAATCACTATACCAGACAATGGCATTGGTTTTGCTGCCATCCCCGCGCCTGATTTCGCCACTCATCACCCGTGCACCGGCCTGTGCACCCAGATAAGTCTCAACAACATTTTTGGATATACGGGCCTGAACCACGGTTTTACAAGCGACGGCAAATCGGCGCTGTATTTTTTGCAGGGATTCAATTTCCCGGTTAGAAAATCCATCCGGACGATCGGTGCACCAGGTTACGATTATGCCTCTTCTCTTCGAATTTCTGCTTTTTTCCTCCTTCGCAAAATCGGTCGAGACCACTAGGTAATCCGTGTATCCCATATCCTGCATTTCCTGCAGGATGGGAAAATCCAGTAATTTGTCTGGTCCGTCGAGTCTCCGGCGGATGACAGACAGATCATATTCCATCATATGTTTCATCGGGCTCTGCAACCAGGCTTCACTCCCGGTTTCCTGATGAATAAACTGCTCGAATTCTGTTTCGCCACCACGTTTCCACAGGATAGTTTCCGCCTGAAACAGGGGGTGAAGGGTTGGCCAGGTCAACCGGGCACGGGAAACAGGAATACCGACGCCATAAAGCCGGTTGCACAGGCCTTCAAACATCTCAACCATATCAGGCTCGGAAAGGGCCTGATCAGCCAGCCATTCGTTGATACTGGAAACCAGAATATTTTCAGCCATTGGAAATCCTCCCGGATGAATGACGTCGACTGTTATGTGTTATGATCGTGTCATACGTCAATATGGGGTCTTTATGTCGTATTCGCCTTACTGTTTTACAAGTCCCCATTATTGTAAAACGACGAAGCACATTGCACGATAACGATTCGGTACCAATGACAGTCTCTAGATTAGAGCCACTGTTTGGGGTGCCAAACGCTATCTTGAAAACCCGCCAATCGACTGGAAAGCTGCAATCGTCACCGAAAACTATAGTGTTGGCTACAAATAGCATTTAACCTGACTCAGGTTCACTAATACAAGCCCAGGCAATATTGTGTATCTCGCCGCATTATCGGTTAAAATATCAATTGTTCAATTTGGCATACAGGTAATTTATACCCATAAAAGGCCACTTGTTAGATTAATTTTTGTTGTCCATGGCGCTGAAATTCCCTAATTAACCTCATCAAACTTGATTATATATTGTTTGTATGCAAATGATTATATCAATATTGTACTTTATGCAGCGATTTACGGAGTGACTCTATGACACTGGATGTCGAAAACCTGCCGCCTCAGACAACTCCGCCGATTCCCGACAATGTGTTCGCTGAGACGGTGCGGGAAGTGAAGCATTATACGGACCGTTTGTTTTCGTTTCGCATCACGCGGCCTGCCAGTTTTCGATTCCGTTCCGGCGAATTTGTGATGATCGGCCTGCCCAGTTTTGATAAGCCGGTCTACCGTGCCTATTCGATTGCCAGCCCCTCCTGGGACGAAGAGCTGGAGTTTTTCTCAATCAAGGTACCTGACGGCCCATTGACCGAGAAGCTTCAAAAAATACAACCCGGCGATACTATATTGATGCGCAAAAAGCCGACCGGCACCCTGGTGCTTGACGCACTTTTGCCAGGCAAACGCCTGTTCATGATTTCGACGGGTACAGGCATTGCGCCTTTTGCCTCCCTGATCCGAGATCCGGAATGTTATGAGAAATTTGACCAGTTGATTCTCACCCATACCTGCCGGCTGAAGGCTGAACTCCAATATGGCTATGACACGGTCGATATTACCCGCAATGATCCGCTGGTGGGTGAAATGGTCGGTGACAAACTGGTTCATTTCGCCTGCACAACACGTGACGAGAGTGGACAGATGGGGCGGATTACCAATCGCATAAAAGATGGCACATTTTTCTCTGCCCTTGATATTACGCCTTTCAATCCGGAAGAGGACCGCATCATGATATGCGGCTCGACCGAGATGACCCAGGAGCTGAAACAGATGTTTGAAGCGATGGGATTTGAAGAAGGCGCAAACAGCAAACCGGCGAGTTTTGTCATCGAACGGGCTTTTGTCGGATAATTATTCCGGTATTAGCGGTTCGGCAATACTGCCGGCTGAAACCCGTTAACTGTCAATTTGTTATCATTGTTAAATAGTTTAACTTTAAAATATTTATATTTGAAATTTTATCATTTTTGTGACACCATGCGACCAGTTTCGATTGGTCGTCTTTGTAAAAAGGTTGCAATTTATGAAGAATATCTGTTCCGGTGGATGTCCGGCTGGCCTGTATTGTGCCGTCAGCAAACAACAGTTGAATTTGGCCAGACGAAGCCAATTTGCAGATCGCCTTCAAACTGACATTGAACTTTCAGATACAATAACTGGCGGCCGGTCCGGGCGCGCCTATAATCCGGATATGATTTAATGGGAAATCTGGATGGCAGACATGCACTGGTCACCGGAGGCGGCAGCGGCATCGGTGCCGCGATTGCACTGAATTTGGCCAAGGCGGGTGCGACCGTTACCATCAGCGGGCGACGTCAGCAGCCACTTGAAGCGCAAAGTGCACGCCACAAAAATATTGATTTTGTCACTGCTGATATTACCAGTGCGGACAGCGTTGCCAGGATGTTTGATACGGCAAAAAGCATGGCCGGGCCGGTAGAAATCATTGTTGCCAATGCCGGCGTTGCTAAAAGTGCTTCGCTGGGCAAAACGGATTTGTCCCTGTGGAATGAAATGATCAGTGTCAACCTTACCGGTACGTTCCTGACGTTGCAGGAAGCGGCCAAACACATGGCCGGGGCAAATTGGGGCAGAATGATTACCATCGCCTCGACAGCGGGTATCAAAGGCTCATCCTATATCTCTGCCTATAGTGCTGCCAAACACGGCGTTGTCGGACTGACGCGAAGTCTGGCCATTGAGTTTGCCACAAAAGGCATTACCGTCAACGCTGTCTGCCCGGGATTTACGGAGACATCGATTGTGGAAAATACCATTGCCAATATCATGGAGAAAACCGGCCTTGACGAGAAGGCTGCGCGAAACGCGCTGAGCGAAAGCAATCCCATGGGCAAGATAATTCAACCCGAAGAAGTGGCAGCAGCGGTAGCCTGGCTGGCGGGCCCGGATTCGGATACCATCACCGGACAATCAATTGCCATTTGCGGGGGAGAAACATGGTAACCGATGCTGGCCAGGCAAAATCGGACCTTTCGGCGAGTAAGGCACGGTTGAAACTGTGGATACAATTGCTGCGCAATACCCGCTCAATTGAGTCTGAAATTCGTGGCCGGTTGCGTCGGGAATTTAATGAAACCCTGCCGCGTTTTGATGTTATGGCGGCGCTGTACAGAAATCCCGACGGGATCATGATGTCGGGCCTGTCCAGGGTGCTGATGGTTTCAAACGGCAATGTCACCGGCATTGTCGAGCGACTTGTCAAAGACCAACTGGCCGTTCGTTCACAGCGCGATGGCGACCGCCGAACCTGGATCATTTGCCTGACCGATGCCGGCGTAAAGCA
>Ga0209344_10005207_pt1 | contig 11353 bp, 11 predicted proteins | sample Cruoilmetagenom6_FD_187293 | JGI IMG/M metagenome (GOLD analysis project Ga0209344, IMG submission 187293) | Oil polluted marine microbial communities from Coal Oil Point, Santa Barbara, California, USA - Santa Barbara Oil Seep Sample 6 (SPAdes)... | ecosystem: Environmental > Aquatic > Marine...
GGCCAAAAGAATAATGAATTTTGTTAGCCTTAAACATACAGCTGTTAGAAATTGCCTAACACCCGTAAGGCTAAAACATACAGCTGTTAGAAACAACCTAAAACAAGTAAGTATAAAACATACACTTGTTAGAAAACACCTAATAAATGTAAGGTTAAAACATACTTCTGTTAGAAAACACCTTACACGTGTTAGGCTAAAACATACAGCTGTTGGAATTTACCTTACAAAAAATACCAATTAACTATAAAGACTCATAAAAATGAAAACACAGAAGAAATTAATACTTCCACATTTAGGGAATTTACTGAAAACCTATTATAAAATAAACCGCATTAACAAATCTGGGCTTGCGCGGGCCATGAACCGGAGCAGGGCGACCGTTCAAGATTATGAGGAGCGCAAGAGTTTGCAGTGCAATGTGCTTTGGAATATATGTGTGGCAGTAGAGCACAATTTTTTTGCAGACCTGGCCGCGCAATTGCCGCAAACCTACACCACAAACGTACCCGAGGACACCACCCAGGCACAACGCATTGCACAACTGGAGGAGGAAAACAAGATACTTGCTGGGCAGTTGGAGCTGTTGAAAGGGGTGATGGGGAAGTAAGAAAATACTTTTTGGATAGCTAGCGAAAAATTATTTTATCTTTATAGGATAACAGTAACAAAAACTTGGCATATCCTGACCTTTTACGATATCAGCCGCAACTTGCGTTATTCGAAACATTACCCAACATATAAAAAAGAGACATTATGAAAACAATTACATTGGCATTTGCAATTTCTTTGGTTTTCGCCTTTCAATCATTCGGACAAATTAATCCAGTTCAAAACCTAACCTGGGAACAATGGTATGAGTTTCCCAACAATTTTTTTATTCTCGATTGGGATGAACCAGAACAACCCCACGATGAAATCGTGGGCTATAATATTTATAGAGAAGACGACTTTTATATATTTATAAGTGACGAAACTTCTATTTATAATATTGAAACTATTAATGGAATTGAAAGCAATTGCGGAGGTGTAGATTTTTTATTATATAATGGTGGGGGTGGATTTAATGCCCACGTAACAGCCGTTTACAATCCTGGACCAGTGGAATCGGACTATATTGAAACTGTGTATGTTGGAGGGGCGGTAATAAATGTTGAAGATTTTAATTATCAAAAAGCTATAATTTATCCTAATCCTTCCAATGGCATCATAAATATTGGAAATAAAAATTTGAACAAAATTTTAGTTTACGACATTTCAGGAAAAAAAATTAGAGAATTGCCAGCTAACCCTCAAATTGATCTATCCGATATTTCCAAAGGTATTTACTTGATAAAGTTGATTTCCGATGAGGGGATATTAGTAGACAAAATTGTACTCAAATAAATACATTGAAGCACACCCTATAACAATTTGCTTCTCGCTATCCGCAACCTTGTCTGGCCAAGAAAGAAGTGCACTTTTTAAGAATTAATAAAATTAAAAGCTAACATTATTAAATTCAGAATATTAGCTAAATTTAGGCCTTTAAAACAACTACCGATGAAAAAGATACAATACCAAAAGAAAATAAATGCATCGTCTCAAAAGGTCTATGAAACGATGCTTGGCTTAAAAGATAAAGCTACTTATGAGTCGTGGACAGCAGCTTTCAATCCTACCTCCACTTTTGAGGGCAGCTGGAATGAAGGAAGCAAAATACTTTTTGTCGGGCAGGATGAAAATGGCAAAAGAGGGGGCATGGTTGCAGAAATAGTAGAAAATAAGCCCGCAAGTTTTGTTTCAATCAGACACTATGGAATTTTAGATGGCGATACAGAAATAACCTCTGGTGAAATGGTAGAAAAATGGGCAGGTGGACACGAAAACTACAAGTTTAACGAAAGCAATGGCGTTACTACTGTAACCGTAGAAGTAGATGTTGTTGATGAATACTTGGATTACTTTGATAAGACCTACCCAAACGCATTAAACAAACTGAAAGAAATCTCAGAAAAGTAAACCACACGCTACTTATAGCTCTGAAACATACTAAAGAACTATTTAAAAACACTTTATTCTGTTCCTTCCATTAAAATAAAAACCCCTAGGCAAACGCCCAGGGGTTTATAGTTTTACTTTATTTATTGCTTACTTTTCATTAATAACGGCATCCTGGTTTCTAAAAACCAGTCCATCGTCAAAGCTATCCAGCAAGATAACACTCTCGGTAGTAATTTTTCCGGCAAGTATTTCTTTACTAAGCTGATTAAGTACTTCGCGCTGTATCACCCTTTTTACGGGCCTTGCGCCAAACTGCGGATCGTACCCTTTTTCTGAAAGATATTTAATGGCTTCCGGTGTAGCATCCAGCACGATGTTTTGCTTCAGCAACATTTTGGAAACGCCTTTCAATTGCAGGCCAACAATTTTCTGAATGTCCGTTTTTGAAAGTGGCGTAAACATAATAATGTCGTCAATGCGGTTCAAGAACTCTGGGCGTACGGTTTGTTTCAGTAAGGCAAGTACATCTACCTTGGCACCTTCCATAGCGGTCTCAGGGTCTTTCACGCTCTCAAAACGCTCTTGTATTATCTGGCTTCCCATATTGCTGGTCATAATGATAATCGTGTTCTTAAAATCTGCCAAGCGCCCTTTGTTATCTGTTAAACGGCCCTCATCCAAAACTTGTAACAAAATATTGAAAGTATCTGGATGGGCTTTTTCAATCTCGTCCAGCAATACCACGCTATACGGTTTGCGGCGTACGGCTTCTGTTAGCTGCCCGCCTTCGTCATAACCCACATATCCGGGAGGGGCACCCACCAAACGGCTCACACTGTGCCGCTCCTGATATTCGCTCATATCGATACGGGTCATTGCGTTTTCATCGTCAAACAGATATTCTGCTAGGGCTTTTGCAAGCTCAGTTTTACCCACACCCGTGGTTCCCAGGAAAAGGAAACTACCTATTGGTTTCTTTTCATCCTGTAATCCTGCTCTGCTACGGCGTATGGCATCACTCACTGCTTGAATGGCTTCGTCTTGTCCAACTACACGTTTGTGCAAGTGGTCTTCCAACGTTAAAAGTTTTTCACGGTCGCTTTGCAGCATTTTGGTCACGGGTATGCCGGTCCATTTGGCAACCACTTCGGCTATGTCTTCACGGGTTACTTCCTCTTTGATCATGGAGGAACCGTCTTGGTTTTCGGCAAGTTGGGTTTCCAGTTTGTTAAGCTCTTCCTGTGCTTCCTTAATTTTACCGTAACGCAGCTCTGCTACTTTTCCAAAATCGCCTTCACGTTCGGCACGCTCGGCTTCCAGTTTGTATTCTTCAATCTCAGTTTTAAGGTTCTGTACATTGTCCACTACCTCTTTTTCGCTTTGCCATTTGGCGTTCAGTTCGTTGCGCTCTTCTTTTAAATTGGCAAGATCTGAGTGAAGTGATTTCAGCTTGGTTTCATCTTTTTCACGTTTTATGGCCTCAATTTCAATTTCAAGCTGCATAATCTTTCTGTCCAAAACGTCCAATTCTTCAGGCTTTGAATTGATTTCCATCCTAAGTTTTGAAGCGGCTTCGTCCATTAAATCAATGGCCTTATCGGGAAGAAAACGGTTGGTAATATACCTTTCGGAAAGTTCCACGGCAGCAATGATAGCTTCGTCTTTTATACGTACTTTGTGGTGGGTTTCATACTTTTCCTTAATACCCCGAAGAATTGAAATTGCGCTCTCGGTATCGGGTTCGTCTACAATTACCTTTTGAAAGCGTCTTTCCAAAGCTTTATCTTTCTCAAAATATTTTTGATATTCATCAAGCGTAGTGGCGCCTATGGCACGAAGTTCGCCGCGAGCAAGGGCTGGTTTCAGAATATTTGCGGCATCCATTGCGCCCTGTCCACCACCCGCACCTACGAGGGTGTGGATTTCGTCAATAAACAACACGATATCGCCTTCACTGGAAGTTACTTCTTTAATAACGGCTTTTAATCGCTCCTCAAATTCACCTTTGTACTTGGCACCGGCAATCAATGCACCCATATCCAAGGAATAAATTTCTTTGGATTTTAAGTTCTCGGGTACATCGCCGTCTACAATTCTGTGCGCTAAACCTTCTGCAATAGCTGTTTTTCCGGTTCCGGGTTCACCTACTAACATTGGGTTGTTTTTGGTCCGTCTCGAGAGGATTTGAAGTATTCTTCGTATTTCCTCATCACGACCAATTACAGGGTCCAGCTTACCGTCGCGGGCAAGTTGGTTGAGGTTTTTGGCATACTTATTCAAAGAGTTGTAAGTTTCCTCGGCACTCTGTGAGGTTACTTTTTCACCTCCGCGTAATTCATCAATCGCGGCTTTCATTCCTTTTTCTGTTACACCTTGGTCTTTTAAACTTTGTGCAATACTGCTCTTTGAATTCAGGATAGCCAATAAAAGATGCTCAATGGAAACATATTCATCGCCCATTTTTTTGGCAATGTTGCTGGCCTCAAGTACCGTTTTGTTGGCTTCGCGGGAGAGCATAATATCGCCTCCTGAAACTTTTGGAAAGCTTTCCAATTGTTTGTCGAGAATCTGCTTTAGTGTAGCAAGGTTTACGTTAAGCTTCTTTAGAATAAATGGCGTTACGTTTTCATCTACCTCAAAAATGGCTTTGAGGATGTGTTCGTTTTCAATCTGCTGGTGTCCATAGCCTTGCGCAATCTGTTGGGCCTGCTGAATGGCCTCCTGGCTTTTTATTGTAAAATTATTAAAGTTCATATATAAAAAAGTTTGTTGTTTCTGGTTTTTGGTTATGTGTTTTCAAATTTAAAGCCATTATAAAATTAAGACAAAATGTCCGCTAAATCCTTTGATTTAACAGACATTATGACTGTGTGAATACTTTTATTTTATCATTTCATTTAGAAAATAAGCATTGTATATCCTTTAGCTTTGTAAAAAAAGAATTATGGGATTTTTTGATAAATTCAAATCACAAAGAGAGATTGCGAAAGAAGAGTTAGTTGAAGTACCTTGGCATGTTTTGGGCTCGGTAGATCAATTGGATGAAATTGTGGAACAGTCAAAAAACAAGCCTGTTGCTATTTTTAAACATTCCACCCGTTGTGGCATTAGCCGAGGGGTTTTAAAACTGTTTGAGAAAAATTACAATCTTACTGACGAACAACTAAAACTTTACTATTTGGACCTGTTGCAAAACCGTGATATTTCAAACGAAATAGCGGCTCGTTTTAAAGTGCAGCACGAAAGCCCACAAATGATTGTTATTAAAAATGGGGCAGTGGTACATCATGATTCGCATCATTCTATTGAGGCTTCGCACTTGGAGCGATATATTTAAGATTTAAAAAGAATTGTCCCTTAAAATCTCCTTAAACCGTTCCTTTATATCTGTTCCGGCATCAAACACCATTTGCTCGTTGTTGGGAAAAGGTATAAAATGATTGCCCAAAAGTCTTTTGTCCTCAACGGTTAAGGCACGTTCGTCACCACGAAAAGTAGCAAAGGCATTTTCAAAAACAAATTCCGAAGAAAGCGGAAAACTATTTATTTGCTGTCTTTTTATTAAATCTTTATAAATAACTGTTCCACCCACAAATACCGCTTTTTCTTGTGTAGTAATATAAATTGTGGCTGAAACATTGATAAATTTTTCAATTTTGATAGGATTTCCCAAGCTGTCACGCACAATATTTCCGGCGCGATCGCGTCTGTAATCATAACCGTCTTTAATTCTTTGGCTTCGGGTATATTGTCTGTCTAAAATTCTTTCAGGGGAAATTTGAATGGTTTGAAAATTCAAATCTATTCCCAAATCATAATTTATATTTTTATCCCGCTGGCTGTGGTATTCAGTCCAGAAATCATTCAAATTATAAGTATTGAAATCCAATAAATCCTGCTCTAGCCTAAAGGGAATAAATTGACCTGTATAATTATTTAGGGTTACAAAAACAAAATCAGTGCCCTGAAAATGCGCTTCTTCCTTCAATTGATGTACATCGCGATAGTTTGGTTGTACTTCATCCAATTCGCATAAAACATTGTAAGCGCTTCGGTAATCCTGCTTGGTGTTTCGCTGCATATAAACAATGGCTTCTTGGTAAAGTGCTTGTACATAGGCATCTTTTGCAACCAACAAATCATTTGTATAATCTGTAAATATAAAATTTGCCTTTCTTCCCATTTCTTTGCTGTAAAGAGGAAGCAACGGACGGATTAAATCTTGGCGGGCTTGAAGATCTAAATATGTGTAATAAATTTTTTTGACACCTGCAGGACTATTTTCCTTTTTCAAAAAAGCAATGTGGCGAGAGTCCTCATCTTTTGCTTTTAAATAGGCTTCTTCCAAAAGACGAATGTGTGCATCATACTCTTTCGCATCTTTATCTTTTTGAAGTTTTTTTACTGCAAGTTCAATGGCTTGGTTATAATTACCTTGTGAAACGAATTTTTGGGTACGCTTCACGCTATTGCAAGAAATGCTGAAAAGCGCCGTAAATAGAAGAATGTAAAAAGCCTTCATACCGAAAATTGATTTGGTTATGAAGGCTTAATTACAATAGTAGTGCCAAATATTATTGTTTGATGGCTGGTAAAAGTTTTGTCCTACATTCACCGAACCCAATCCTCACATTTTCGTTTTTACAAAAACCTTTCAAGATTACGGTATCGTTGTCATTGATAAATTTACGCTCAGAACCATCTGAAAGTTTAATCGGTTTTTCACCACGCCAAGTAAGTTCTAGCATAGAACCGTAAGAATCTGGTGTTGGGCCTGAAATTGTTCCGCTTCCCATCATATCGCCACTGTTTACGTTGCAACCGTTGATGGTATGGTGCGCCAATTGCTGGCTCATATTCCAGTACATATATTTAAAGTTTGAAGTAGAAACTTTAGTTTCGGTTCCTTTTTCAGGTGCAATATATACTTCAAGGCTTATATCGTAGCTTTTCTTTCCTTTATATTGAAGATAGGGGAGTTGCTCCATTTCAGGTTTGGGGCTCTCTACTTTGAAAGGCTGTAGTGCATCCAATGTAACGATCCATGGTGAAATTGAGGAGGCAAAGTTTTTTGCCAAAAACGGGCCAAGCGGCACGTATTCCCACTTTTGAATATCGCGTGCACTCCAATCGTTGAAAAGTACCAATCCGAAGATGTACTCTTCAGCTTCGTTTACCGGAATAGGTTCTCCCAAAGCATTTGCATCTGTAGTGATAAAAGCCATTTCAAGTTCAAAATCTACCAATTTGGAAGGGCCAAAAACAGGTTCCGTCGCACCTTCTGGCATAGTTTGCCCCCAAGGTCTTCGCGCATTAATTCCGCTCGGGATTATTGAGGAGCTCCTTCCGTGATACCCCACTGGAATGTGAAGCCAGTTAGGCATAAGTGCATTCTCTTTTCCACGGAACATAGTTCCCACATTTGTGGCATGCTCCTTACTGGAATAAAAGTCTGTATAATCACCCACTTGCACGGGAAGTTGCATTTCCACTTCATCCATCGTAAAAAGAATGTGCTGTCTGTGATCTTTGTTATCGCGCAGCTTTGGATTTTCCGCATCAAAAATATCCGCAATTCTATTTCGTACCAAGCGCCAGGTTTTTCTTCCATCGCTAATAAAATCATTCAAGGTGTCCTGCAAAAAAATATCATCAGTAAGTTCAATTCCTTTAAAATAACCTAATTGGTGCAGGGCACCAAGGTCAATGGCGTAATCGCCAATACGGGTTCCAATGGTAATAATATCGTCACGCGTCAAAAAAACGCCAAAGGGAATATTCTGAATAGGGAAATCTGTGTCAGGAGTGGTGTCGAGCCACGTTTTTCGTTTTGGGTCATTGGCTGTTATAGGCATTATAAAATTCTTTTGAGGTTGTAAATAAAACTAAGTAAAAAAAATTCAAAATATTCAATATCAAAGAAATAAATCTTTTTCACCTATTCTTTACAACAAGGGTTTTGTTAGTAAAATTCTTCATCAAATATATATATTTCATGATAGTTACCGAATGTAATTACTATTTTTGGATTTAATTAACTTTTACAGATATTATGCAACGCGACGAACAAATTTTTGAACTAATAGAAGACGAAAAACAACGCCAAAAAAACGGTCTGGAGCTGATTGCTTCAGAGAATTTTGTGAGCGACCAAGTAATGGAAGCCGCAGGTTCCGTTTTAACAAATAAATACGCTGAAGGCTATCCTGGCAAGCGCTATTACGGTGGCTGCGAAGTGGTGGATGAAGTAGAACAAATAGCTATTAATCGCGCAAAAACTTTATTTGGGGCTGAATATGCAAACGTTCAACCACACAGTGGTTCGCAGGCAAATACAGCTGTTTTTGCAGCTTGTTTAAAACCGGGAGATAAATTTTTAGGGTTCGATCTTTCACATGGTGGGCATTTAACCCACGGTTCGCCTGTAAATTTTTCGGGAAGACTTTACAACCCTGTGTTTTATGGGGTTGATAAGGAAACGGGACGTATTGATTATGATAATGTTGAAGAAATAGCCCTAAAAGAAAAACCGAAAATGATTATAGCCGGGGCATCTGCGTATTCAAGGGAAATAGATTACAAACGTTTTCGTGAAATTGCCGATAAAGTTGGTGCTATTCTTTTTGCAGATATTGCGCACCCAGCCGGCTTAATTGCCAAAGGTATTATTGGCGATCCGCTTCCGCATTGCCATGTGGTAACTACAACAACGCATAAGACGCTTCGCGGACCTCGTGGCGGAATGATATTGATGGGCAAGGATTTTGACAATCCATTCGGACAAACGTTGAAAAACGGAAATCTAAAGAAAATGAGCAGTCTTTTGGACAGTGCTATTTTTCCAGGAAACCAAGGTGGACCTTTGGAACATATTATCGCTGCAAAAGCAATTGCTTTTGGGGAAGCCTTGACCGATGAATTTCTTCATTATATGGTGCAGGTGAAGAAAAATGCGGCCGTAATGGCGCAAAAATTTGTTGATAAAGGGTACGATATTATTTCTGGTGGAACTGATAACCATATGATGCTAATTGACCTTCGCAACAAAAATATTTCAGGAAAAGAAGCCGAGGAAGCTTTGGGGAAAGCCGATATTACGGTGAATAAAAACATGGTGCCTTTTGATGACAAATCGCCTTTCGTAACCAGTGGAATTCGCATTGGAACGGCTGCGGTTACTACGCGCGGTTTGGTTGAAAAGGATATGGAAAAAATTGTCTATTTGATTGATGAGGTAATCATGTACCATGAAGACGAAGCCAAATTGGAAAGTATTGCCGAACAGGTAAATGAAATGATGGCTGGTTTGCCGCTATTTAAAAATTAAAAATGATCCAGACAGAAAGACTTGAATTAAGGGAGTACACTTTAGATGATGCTCCCTTTATTTATAAGTTAATGAACAGCGAAGGCTGGCTCAAACACATTGGGGATAGAAACATAAAAACCCTTGAAGATGCTGAGAATTATATGCAGAAAAACTATTTGAGCAGTTATAAAAAGCATGGTTTTGGACCTTATTTGGTCTCCTTGAAAGAAGATGGAACAGCATTGGGCACTGCAGGTTTATATAAGCGGGATAATCTGGAACACCCAGATATAGGTTTCGCTTTTTTAGCTGAATACAGCGGAAAAGGTTATGCTTTTGAAGCTGCGAAAGCCGTAATGAAGTTTGCTTCAGAAACATTAAGACTAAAAACCATAGTGGGTATTACCCTTCAAGCAAATCTTTCTTCAATAAAACTTTTAAAAAAACTCGGTCTTTTGGAAGTGGGGACTTATACCTATGAAGATGGAGAAGAACTTTTATTATTTTCAAATTAAAAAAAATGATTACCCAAAAAGACAAACAATTTATTAAACGCGCAATCGAACTTTCTGAAAAAGGGATGGATAAAAACGCCGGCGGGCCATTTGGAGCAGTAATTGTAAAGAATGGTAAAATTATAGCCGAAGGCTTTAACCAGGTAACTTCAAGCAATGACCCCACGGCGCATGCTGAGGTTGTAGCCATCCGGAATGCCTGTGAGGAATTAGGTTCTTTTCAATTGGACAATTGCATTGTTTACACTTCCTGCGAGCCGTGCCCAATGTGTTTGGGCGCCATTTATTGGGCCAGGCCCAAAGCTGTTTATTATGCGTGCACAAAAGAAGACGCTGCTGAAATAGGCTTTGACGATGATTTTATTTATGATGAAATAGATAAGAATATTGAACATCGAAACATAAATTTTATAAATCTAGAGCGGGAAGAAGGCCGAGAGGTTTTTAAAAAGTGGGAAGCGAAGGAGGGAAGGGTTGATTACTAATAAAACAGTTTTGAATAAAATGAAAATTTTAAAATATATTGTTTTCGTTGGAATTTTAGCTTTTGCATCTTCCTGTCAAAACAATAAACCAACCAATCCAACAATTATGGGGCTTTGGAAACTGGAAAGTATGAAAGTACGCGATACCGCTACAAACATCTGGAGTCATTATCTCGGCGGAATGGAAGGCTATCTGCTTTACGATGCAACCGGACACGTAGCGCTTCATCTTTATGAAAAGGGATATGAAAAAGCGGGAATGCATTTCCCGAATTTCAACGATTCCATTCCTTTGAAAGCTTTAAAATATATCACAAAATCATACTATTATATGGGGAATTATAAAGTTTCTGAAAAAGATAGCATTGTTTCGCATTTCAAGCTTTCCCATTCAAATCCTTCCGAATTCGGATTGACTGCCCAACGAAGGTTTTACTTCAGCGGAGATACCTTGGTAATGCAACCCGTAGAGCACAAAAACTCCAAGCTAAAGTTGAAATGGTTGATGACAAAATAATTTCATACAAAACCTTTCAAAATAAAGTGTTTTGGAATAGGTATGATTGACTATTCGGCAGGGAATTCAGTAGCTTCGTAAGCTCCAGCATCTGGATTAGTGCCTGGAGGGGATGGTCTAGGATTACCATTTAGATCTTCTGAGGGTCCAACCCCAATTTTTCCAATTCCTTCGGCGCCAGAAGCTCCTGTTTCAATATTAAAATTATTCATTTCGGTATCTTGGAAAACAGGATCTGCATTAAATACAGTGGCGGAGTATAAAGCACTATCGCTAAAATCATATAACGGGTCATCGCCAAATTCACCCGTTGGGTCATCAAAACGCAGCAAACAGTTTTCAAAATTGAAATTGAAAGCGGCTTCTGTATTTTGGAAAAGTGAAAACTCACGGCGCTCGTTGCCGTAAATGATACAGTTCTTAAAGTCTGCCTTTATCAAGTCTGCCACAAATATCGCTTCTTCCGTTTCTAAACTATTGTCTATGGAAACAGCAGGAAAAGAACGGAAACCCTCTGTCCAGTAGTTTGCCAAAGTGGAATGTC
>Ga0209344_10005208_pt1 | contig 11352 bp, 9 predicted proteins | sample Cruoilmetagenom6_FD_187293 | JGI IMG/M metagenome (GOLD analysis project Ga0209344, IMG submission 187293) | Oil polluted marine microbial communities from Coal Oil Point, Santa Barbara, California, USA - Santa Barbara Oil Seep Sample 6 (SPAdes)... | ecosystem: Environmental > Aquatic > Marine >...
TGGCCGCCACCGCCATTCGCATGGCCAGCCAGATCGCGGACGCCCTCGATTATGTCGGCATTCTCGGGGTCGAGTTCTTCGTGGTGCCGTCAGATGACGCCCCCACCCTGTTGGTGAACGAGATCGCGCCCCGGGTGCACAATTCAGGCCACTGGACCCAGGCTGTGTGCCTGACCGACCAGTTCGAGCAGCATATCCGCGCCATCTGCAACTGGCCGCTCGGCGATACCACCCGTTTGGCCGATGTGGTGATGGAAAACCTGATCGGTGACGAGATCCACGCGATCACCGAAATGCTGGTACCGGGCACCCAGCCGCACATTTACGGCAAGGCAGAAGCCCGCCCGGGCCGCAAAATGGGCCATATAAACCGCGTAAAACCACTAAAGCCGACTAATTAGCCCTGACTCGGCGCATGGATGTGGACAAGCCGGAAACCTTCTGCTACTTACGCGACCCACGGTAACCGGCACTGCTGGTTGGCGCGGGGGTTTATGATCCCGGCGTTTTGATCCAACAAATTTTGATGAGCTTTGAAAGGGCTGATGACCTTTGCAAGTAGTTGTACGCGATAACAATGTTGATCAGGCGCTTCGGGCCCTGAAAAAGAAGCTTCAGCGCGAGGGTGTATTCCGCGAGATGAAGCTGCGCAATTTTTATGAAAAGCCGTCCGAGAAGCGGGCGCGCCAGAAGGCTGAGGCCGTTCGTCGGGCGCGCAAGCTGGCTCGCAAGCGCGCCCAGCGCGAAAGCGGTGTACCTGCACCCGCTGCGGCTGCCGGTCGCCACTAGGCCTGATCGCAGTTTTTGAATTGAAAACGCCGCTCCCTTTTGGGGGCGGCGTTTTTCATTGTCAGACAGAATGCCAAATGCGGGAGAAAAGCCGGTGTCCCTTCTATTCCTGTTCCAGTGCCTGTTCGAGGGTTTTGGTGAATACTTCCTCAGGCTGCGCCCCGGACAGGGCGACTTTCTGGTCAAAGACGAAAAACGGCACGCCGCGAATGCCCTGCTGCGCCGCATGGGCTGCCGCCGCTTCAATCGCCTGAAACCTTGCCTTGTCGGTCACAATCATCCGCGCCTCATCCGCCTCGAACCCATGTTCAACCGCCAAAGCGACCAGCACATCGGGATCGGCAATATTCTGTGCTTTAAGATAATAGGCGTCGCCAATCGCCCGGGCCAGCTTGTGCTGGGTACCTTTGGCACGCGCCGCCGCAATCAGCGCCTGTGCCGGTTGTGAGGCATAGCGCATCGGCTGCTTGCGCATATCAAGATCAACACCCGCCAGACGCGCCTGCTCTTCGAGATGATCCCACATTTCATAAGGGTCATTGCCATATTTGAGGCGCAGCATTTCCACCACATCCTCGCCCTCCACCGGGGCATTGGCATCCAGCAGATAGGGGTGATGCTCGATTTCGATTTCGGTTCCGGCGGGCAAGGCCGCAATCGCCTTGTCGAGCCGGGCCAGGCCCAACAGACACCAGGGACATACCGGATCGGAAAACAGGTCAATCTTGAGCATTCAAATCTCCTAAGGTGCGCCCTCCCTGCTTAAGTGGGGCGCGAACGGCGTTATGGCAAGCGGTCGATCCCCACTGCCTCGCGCAGCGTTTTGATGTGATCTGCCGGCATAGTCCAGTCAGCGCTGGTCTCGGTCCAGTAATAATTATGTGTAAAGAAGCGCGGTGCCACGCCGGCATGGCGGATTTTCACCTTCGCGTCGCGAATGGCCTGACCAAATCTGTCTTTTCCCGAAACCGGCCCGCTGATCGGATCGCCGAACAAAAAGAACAGCGGGTTGAACGGATCATAGATATTGGTCCAGCGCACCGTGCTGAACACGGCGGCATGATGGGCCACATCGCGCCCCTTGTCCTTGTAGATACTGCGGAACTGCTTGCTATAGGGCTCAGGCGGGGCCGTCGGCAGCACGCGCTGCTCCTTCATCCGCTCCAGATCCTCCCGCCCCTCGGCGATCAGGAATTGCGCGCTGGCCAGCGGTGAGCCCAAAGCCACGAAATCGCTGACCTTCCAGCCGGACAATGGTGCCGAGGCACCCGCTTTCGCAACGCCCGGCTTTTGCTGCCGGAGGGCATTGAACGCCGCCCATTGCAGCGCCTGATATTTATCCACATCACCCGGCTGCCACCCCTCGTCCGCACGCGCATCAACAAAGGCATCGACCGCCTTCAGCGCATCGGCATTCACCGGCGGATTATCCTTGGTCGGGCCGACCTCCTGCCAAAGGATATGCAGGATATCATAGGCCAGCACCGTGCCGAGCGAATGAGCGACCACCACAACCCGGTCATAGGCGGGATCATCATGCAGGGCCCGCAATAAAAGCAACCCGCGATTGCGCACGCTTTGCCGGCTTTGCACCGTCTCGGTCTGGGCGCTGAGATAGCTCGCCGCATCACCGAAATAGGGCAGCAGAAACCGCCGCGCCAGATAGAATTCGATCAGCAGCAAATCCATGGCCCAGGCCACCGGATAGCCGGCATAAATCCACAAGGCCGACCCGGCGAATATGCCGACAATCACCCAGAGCGGCACCCGTCCCAACAGGCTGAAACTGTGAAAGAACTTTGGCAGCAACAGTACCAGCAGCGCCACCGCACTGATCGCCAGGGCAATATGCGCCCGTGGCTCAAACGCCACCGCCAGCCAGTCCGTATGCACGAATTGCTCGACCGACAGCACCGTAATCCAGAATAGCGCCACGGCAATCAGGCTGAAAATCCAGAACACGGTCCACGGCCCGCGCAAATCCCCCGGCACATCGGTGGGATCGATCCATAACAGCCGCCGCATCCAGCGCCACAGATTGCGCAAGGGCGTGTCATTGAGCAGATCGGCATAATAGAGCTCGAAGAAATCGGTCTTGCGGTCCTTGTGCAGCGGCGTGGTGATGCGCTGCAATTCAAACAGCCCGCCCTTGTCATCAGGCACGATCCAGATGTCGCGGCCCGGATCGTCCTTGGCCGGCGCATGGCCCTTTTCCGCCTCGGGGCGCACATTGGGATTGAACTGCCAGAGCACTTTGACGAAATCGCGGATCGTGCCCATGGGGCGCTGTTCGCCCTGCCCGTGCACAACCACAATCGCCTGCCGCTTGATCGGCTTGGGCGCGTCCACCTGCCCAGTCGCTGACGTTTCCGCTTTGGCCATGCCGCACCCTCCCAAGGAAGGCTCTAGCCCGCCATATTTAACCGCGCCTGTAAAGCCCCTCACCGCGGACACAAAAAAGGGGGACATTGTCCCCCTTTTTCATAACATTACCCTGGATCGAAGCCTAATGGCCGAGGGCCTTGACGATGTCTTCGGTCATTTTCTTGGCATCGCCGAACAGCATCATGGTGTTGTCGCGGAAGAACAATTCGTTCTGCACCCCGGCATAACCAGCCGACATGCCGCGCTTGATGAACAACACCGTGCCCGCATCCTCGACATTGAGAACCGGCATGCCATAGATCGGCGAAGTCTTGTCGGTCTTGGCCGAGGGATTGGTCACATCATTGGCGCCGATCACAAAGGCCACGTCCGACTGGGCGAACTCGGAATTGATGTCCTCAAGCTCGAACACTTCGTCATAAGGCACATTGGCTTCCGCCAGCAGCACGTTCATGTGCCCCGGCATACGGCCCGCCACCGGATGAATGGCATATTTGACCTCAACGCCTTCGGCCTTGAGCATGTCCGACATTTCGCGCAGCGCGTGCTGGGCCTGTGCCACCGCCATGCCGTAACCGGGCACGATGATGACCTTGCCGGCATTCTTCATCATGAAGGCCGCGTCATCTGCCGAGCCCTGCTTGACCGGACGGGTCTCTTCTTCGCCAGCACCGGCAGAGGAGGTTTCCCCGCCAAAGCCGCCGAGAATGACCGAGATGAACGAGCGGTTCATGGCCTTGCACATGATGTAGGAGAGGATGGCACCCGAAGACCCCACCAGCGCACCGGTAATGATCAGCGCGGTATTGCCCAGCGTAAAGCCGATGCCCGCCGCTGCCCAACCCGAATAGGAATTGAGCATCGAGACCACAACCGGCATGTCAGCGCCACCGATCGGGATGATCATCAACCCGCCCAGAACCAAGGCCAGAACGGTAATCGCCCAGAACAGCATCGGATTGCCGGTGATCGTGAACTGCCAGACCAGCGCCAGCAGCACCAGACCCATAACGATATGGATGAGATGGCGTGCCGGCAGGATGATCGGACGGCCCGACATATTGCCATTGAGCTTGGCAAAGGCGATGACCGAACCGGTAAAGGTGAAGGCACCAATGGCCACGCCAATGCTCATTTCGACCAGCGCCTGGGCATGAATATGCCCATCGGTGGCAATGCCGAAGGCGTCAGGGGCATAAAGCGCCGCTGCCGCCACGAACACGGCTGCAAGACCCACCAGCGAATGGAAGGCAGCAACCAGCTGCGGCATGTCGGTCATGGCGATACGTCGTGCCATTACCGCGCCGATACCGCCACCAATGGCGATGCCGCCAATGATCAGGCCCCAGCTCAGCATGTCCGAAGGATTGGCAACCGCAAGGGTCGTCAATATCGCAATGGTCATGCCGACCATGCCATAGGTATTACCCTGCCGGGCCGTGGCCGGGCTGGAGAGGCCCCTGAGGGCCATGATGAACAACACGCCGGAAACCAGATAGAGAACGGCCGCAATATTTGCAGAAATCATGGTGCTAGCCCTTCTTCTTGTACATGGCCAGCATGCGCTGGGTGACGAGGAAACCGCCGAAAATATTCACCGAGGCGAAGACCAGCGCCAAAAAGCCGAACAATTTGGAAATCCAGTTGCCGTCTGCCGCCAGATGCACGCCGACCGCCAAAAGCGCACCGACCACGATCACTGAGGAGATCGCATTGGTCACGCTCATCAGCGGGGTGTGCAGCGCGGGGGTCACCGACCACACCACGAAATAGCCCACAAAGATCGCCAGCACGAAAATTGCCAGCCGGAAGATGAACGGGTCGATAGCCCCGCCCGAAGCCGCATGGGCGGCCGCGCTCATCAGGTCGATTGCCTGTTCCGAACTCTGTTCCATTTACTTGTCTCCGGTCTTGGCCGCAGGAGCGGTTTTGGCTGCAGGGCCGGTCTTTGCCGGTGTGGCCTTTTTCGCAGCCGGCTTTTTAGCCGCTGCAGGCTTGGCTGCGGGTTTGGCCGCTGGCTTTTTCGCCGCAGGCTTTGCAGCCGGGGCGGCTTTGCTCACGGCAGCGGTTTTGGCCGGCGCAGCCTTTTTGGCCACGGGCTTGGCAGAAGCTGCAGCTTTGGCCGCCGGCTTCTTTGCCGCCGCCGGCTTGGCAGCCGCAGCCGGCTTGGCAACAAGGCTCGGATGCACCACGGCACCATCACGCGTCAGCACGGTTGCCTTGACCAGCTCATCTTCCCAATCAATCTTGAGCGCCTTCTTTTCCTTGTCGACCAGGGTCTCAAGGAAGGCGAACAGGTTGCGCGAATAAAGCTGGGAGGCTGAGGTCGCGATACGCCCCGCCATATTGGTATAGCCGATAATCGTCACATCCTTGTGAGTGACGACCTTGTTCGGCTGGGTCATTTCACAATTGCCGCCCCGCTCTGCCGCGAGATCAACAATGATCGAGCCCGGTGCCATCGATTCAACCATTTGCTTGGTAATGAGGCGCGGTGCCGGACGGCCCGGGATCAGGGCCGTGGTGATGACGATATCCTGCTTGGCGATATGACTGGCCACGAGCTCAGCCTGCTTGGCCTGATATGCCTTGCTCATTTCCTTGGCATAGCCGCCGGCGGTTTCCGCCTGCTTGAACTCGTCATCCTCGACCGCGACAAACTTGCCGCCAAGCGATTCAACCTGTTCTTTCGAGGCCGGGCGCACATCGGTGGCCGAGACAACGGCACCGAGGCGCTTGGCTGTGGCAATCGCCTGCAGACCGGCAACACCGGCCCCCATGACGAACGCCTTGGCCGGGCGCACCGTGCCCGCAGCTGTCATCATCATCGGCATGGCGCGGTCAAAGGCCGACGCCGCTTCAATCACCGCCTGATACCCGGCGAGATTGGCCTGTGAGGACAGGATATCCATCACCTGCGCCCGCGTGATACGGGGCATGAATTCCATCGCCACTGCGGTCACACCGGCCTTGGCCAGTGCCGCAATATCCTTGTCATTGCCATAAGGGTCCATGGTGCCGATCACCACAGCGCCCTTGGCAACACCTGCAAGCCCGGCCGGTGTCGGCCGACGCACGCTCAGTACCACATCGGCACCCTTGACCGCTGCGGCCCCGGTCGCTGCAATGCTGGCACCCGCTGCCTTGTAGTCGGCGTCAAGAATGCGCGAACTGGCACCTGCGTCCTTTTCAACGGTGACTGTGGCCCCAAGCGCTATCAGCTTGCCCACGGTCTCCGGCGTCGCAGCAACGCGGGTTTCCCCGGCCTGCCGCTCGCGCGCAATCGCTATTTTCATAAAATTCTCCTGCTGATCTGGAATGACCGCGTGGCGCGGTCACCTGTGTCCGCCCCTCAGACCCAGATCAGGGCTTGATGACGATATACAAAAAGACCACCACAATCGCGAGTGCGACTACGGACCATTTGCTGAACTGGATGAACGCATTATAGGTGCGTTCGTGTTCCTTGAAGTCGTCGGTGATTGGTTTACGTGCCATCAAATCCCCCTGGCGAATTTGCACTATGCTACCGGGCACAAGCGCCCGTTCGGAATACCGGTTTCAAACAGGTTGAAACCGGCGCTCCAAGTCTTGACCGATCACGGTTCCGGTAGACGGAACCGCCCTATTGAGGCTGTGTCGCCTCGAGCTCGTCAATCAGGCCCTCGATCATCGAGAGGCCGAGCGACCAGAAATCGGGATCGCGCGCATCAAGCCCGAATGGCTTGAGCAGCTCCGAATGATGCTTTGATCCGCCCGCCTTGAGCAAATCAAAATATCGTTCGGCGAAGCCGTCATTCGCCTTCTCATACTGTGCATAAAGCGAGTTCACAAGGCAGTCGCCGAATGCGTATGCATAGACGTAGAACGGTGAATGGATAAAGTGCGGGATATAGGCCCAGAAAATCTCGTAGCCATCATTGAGCTTGATCGCCGGCCCAAGGCTTTCCCGCGACACTTCCAGCCACATTTCGTTGAGCTCTTCGGTCTTGAGTTCGCCCTTGCGCCGCGCCGTATGCACCTTGCGCTCGAACGAATAAAACGCGATCTGCCGGACCACCGTGTTGAGCATGTCCTCCACCTTCTGGGAGAGCATGGCAAAGCGGTGCTTGGGCGATTCCGCCGCCGCAAGCAGCGAGCGGAACGTGAGCATTTCCCCAAAAACACTGGCGGTTTCAGCCAGGGTCAGCGGTGTCGAGGCCATCAACGGCCCCTGCGCCGCGGCGAGGCGCTGATGCACCCCATGCCCCAGTTCATGGGCCAGCGTCATCACGTCCCGCGCCTTGCCGAGATAGTTGAGCATCAAATAGGGGTGCGCGCTCGGCACGGTCGGATGCGCAAAAGCACCCGGCGATTTGCCCGGCTTGACCGGCGCATCGATCCAGCCTGAATCGAAAAACGGCTCGGCGATTTCCACCAGTTTCGGCGAGAATTTGCCATAGGCATCAAGAACTGTGGATTTCGCGGTTTCCCAGTCAAAAATCCGCTCATCACTGGTCGGCAGCGGCGCATTGCGGTCCCAGGCATTGAGCTGATCCTTGCCGAACCATTTCGCCTTCATCGCATAATAGCGGTGCGAAAGACGCGGATAGGCGGCGCGCACCGAAGTCTCCAGCGCATCGACAACTTCGCGTTCAACCGAATTGGCCAGATGGCGGCTATCCGCAATATCCTCGAACTTGCGCCAGCGGTCGGAGATTTCCTTGTCCTTGGCCAGCACATTGGTGATGTGGGTGAACAGCCGCTTGTTTTCGGTCAGAACCGAGGAGAGCTCATGAAAAGCCGGCTCGCGCTTTTTCTCGTCGCGATCGGTCAATTGCGTCAGGATGGTTTCCAGCCCGACGGTCTCACCTTCCAAAGAGAATTTGAGGCTGGCCATGGTCTCGTCGAACAGCCGGTTCCAGGCACCGCGCCCGGTGACGGACTTGTCGTGGAACAATTCCTCAACCCGGTCTTCCAGCTGATAGGGCTTGGCCTTGCGCAATTCATCAAACCACGGCTTGTAATGCTTCAGCGCGGCATCTTTTTCAAAGGCGGCTTCGAGCACACCATCATCAATCCGGTTCATTTCCAGCGAAAAGAAAATCAGCTTGGATGAGAGATTGGTCAGGGTTTCCTGCGCGTCGCCGAGAAATTTGGCCCGGTCGGGATCGGCGGTGTTCTGCGCATAATTGAGATAGGCGAACGAGCCGATCCGGCCCGTCAGATCGCCCAGTTTTTCATAAGCGACAACCGCTTTGACCAGACCACCATTTTTGGCGAGCTCTTCAAGCTTGCCCTTGAACGTCGCCTCGAACGCGCTGGCGTCATCCTGGGCCTGTTTGATCCCTGCCTTGAGCTCGGGAGATTCCATCCCCGGATAAAGATCGCTCAGGTCCCATTCCGGCAAATTGCCAAAACTGTTGTGCCCTTTTTGCGCGGACGCCTCGGGGGCGCGTGGCAGGTCGTTCATTGGTGTTCTCCGGTCGGCTACGGTCTTGGTCTCGTCGCATTTTCATGCGGAGCATAGGGCATGATTTTGTCAAAACACGACCTTCTCCGGCGGGCGCGACCTTATCACAGCCCCCGGCGCTGCCAACCCGCTGCAAACGATGCAACGTGATTAAAACCCTGTTAAGCGGCCGAGCCTATTGTGCCCCAAAACGACACATCGCGATTCTTGACCAAAATGCGGTGTGTAGAGTGTGTGGCTAGTTAGTGGTGCGATGACCAAAGTTCTTATTGTTGATGACGAACCCGTACAGCTCCGGCTCACCGCCGAAGTGGCGATCCGCGCAGGTTTTGACGCCCTGACCGCCCAGAATGGCAAGGAAGCGCTGTCCCTGCTGCGCACTGACAATGCCATTGGCGTGATGATTCTCGATCTGATCATGCCCGAACTCGACGGCATGGGTGTGCTCGAAGCCATGCGCCGCGAAAACATTGCCATCCCCGTGATCGTGCAAACCGCCAGCTCATCGCTTGAAACCATTGTCTCGGCCATGCGCCACGGCGCTTCGGACTTTTTTGTCAAACCTGTCGCCCCCGAACGCCTGACCATTTCCCTGCGCAACGCGTTAAAACTCGATCATCTGGAAAGCGCTGTGCGCACCGCGCGCGCCCGCCGCGATGGCACCGTCAATCTCAACGACATCATCACCGGCAGCCCGGCCATGGCCCGCACCCTTGAACTGGTGCAAAAAGCAGCCAAGAGCGCCATTCCGGTGCTGGTTGAAGGCGAAAGCGGCACCGGCAAGGAACTGATTGCCCGCGCCATTCAGGGCACGGGCGAACGTGCCGGCAAACCCTTTATCACCGTGAATTGCGGTGCCCTGCCCGCCCATCTGGTTGAATCCACCCTGTTCGGCCATGTCAAAGGTGCCTTTACCGGTGCCCATGCCGATCATGTCGGCAAGTTTGAAGAAGCCCATGGCGGCACGCTGTTTCTCGATGAAGTGGGAGAGCTCGCCCCCGATACCCAGGTCAAGTTGCTGCGCGCCATTCAGGACGGCGAGATCGAGCCGGTCGGCTCCGCCAAAACCAAACGGGTCAATGTACGCCTGATTTCGGCCACCAATCGCCGCCTGCTCAACATGGCGCGTGAAGGCACCTTCCGCGAAGACCTCTATTACCGCCTCAATGTCTTTCCCATTTATGTGCCGCCCTTGCGCGAACGCATGGGCGATATTCCAGCCCTCACCGAGCATTTCATTGCCAAACTGGGTGCCGAGGCCAATCGCCGCATTCACGGCATTGCCCCTGAGGCCATGGTCCTGCTTAAAAGCTATAATTGGCCGGGAAATATCCGCCAGCTCGAGAACGCCATGTTCCGCGCCATTGTTCTGGCGGAAGATTCCTACCTGCAAGCCGCCGATTTTCCACAGATTCTTGCACAGGTTTCAGGCCGCGAAGATGCCCTCACCCGTACCGCACTGACAGCGCAGCAAAACGCCCCCGTGCATATCGATGACGCCCCCCTGATCCTCAAACAAAGCGACGCCATTGCTCCGGCATCCGACCGGTTTCTCACCCCTGAAGGCGAAATATCCTCAATAGCGGCCCTTGAACGCGACCTGATCGTTTTCGCACTCGACCATCACAATGGGCATATGTCCCAGGTCGCGCGCGCCCTTGGCATTGGCCGCTCAACGCTTTACCGCAAGCTCAAGGAATACGGCATTGAGGAAAGCGTGGAGCAGGACGCCGCCTGATTCGTTGCACCAAAGCCACAACTGCCCTCACATCGCTGCGAATAGATTGTCTGAACCAATTCTTCACGCTACTCCTATAGAAGAATATACGGACGGACATGAACGCACCATCCAATGGTGAGCGTCCGAATATTCATGGTCCGGGCGTGGAGCGCACATGAACAAGCTATTAGCCGGCATGATTGCCGGAGCCGTATTTCTCGCAGCCGGACACGCCGGCATGGCGCAGGAAAAAGTAACGATCGCCGGAATTGACGCCACCCGGGTCATCATCGCTCCCCCACAGGACGCCATCTCCACAACCATCAAGGCCGGTCTGGCCGAGGCCTATTATACGGCCCGCGAGGACAGCGCTGCCTATAAGGACGCGCAAAAACTTTACTTCTTTTATGGTGCCCGCCATTTCGAACCGCTCTGGCTGACCGAAGCCGCCAATGGCCAGACGACGTTCTCCGACAACGCCCAAAAAATCATCGCGGTATTCCAGCAGGCCAAACTGACCGGCCTTAATCCCGCCGATTATCTGACCGATGCGATCAATCTTGAGGGTGCCGGCACCAATCCGCAAAAGCTGGCCGCACTGGAAACCGCGTTTTCCGCCGCCGCAATCCGTTATGCCGAAGATACCCATAGCGGCCGCATCGATCCGCGCCGTGTCGCCAGCGATATCGGCCTCAAGCCGGATCACCTCGACGAAGCCGATCTGTTGATGCGATTGGCAGAGAGCGCCGATCCGGCCGCCCTGCTCACCTCTCTTGAACCCAGGCACCGCGAGTTTCTGGCTTTGAAGAAAGCTCTGGCCGGTTTTTATGACGGCACGGCCAAGGAGCCGGTGGTTATCCCTGAGGGCAATACCTTGCGCGTTGGCATGCAGGATGAACGCGTACCGCTGATGCGCACCCGCCTCGGCCTGGCAACCCCTGCCGACCCTACAGACATCGTTTATGACGATCAGCTGGTCGCCGCCATCGAGACCTTCCAGGACAGA
>Ga0209344_10005209_pt1 | contig 11347 bp, 10 predicted proteins | sample Cruoilmetagenom6_FD_187293 | JGI IMG/M metagenome (GOLD analysis project Ga0209344, IMG submission 187293) | Oil polluted marine microbial communities from Coal Oil Point, Santa Barbara, California, USA - Santa Barbara Oil Seep Sample 6 (SPAdes)... | ecosystem: Environmental > Aquatic > Marine...
TGAAGCCGGCGCGGCGCAAACGCCGATCCTGTCGGTCAACAACATCGAAGTCATCTACGACCATGTGATCCTGGTGCTCAAGGGCGTGTCGCTGGTGGTGCCGGAGGGCGGGATTGTGGCGTTGCTCGGCGCCAATGGTGCCGGCAAGACCACGACACTGAAGGCAATTTCCAATTTGCTGCGCTCCGAGCGCGGCGAAGTGACCAAAGGCTCGATCGAGCTGGAAGGCAAGCGGATCGAAGCGCAGACCGCCAATGAGCTGGTGCGCCGCGGTTGCATCCAGGTGATGGAAGGCCGGCATTGCTTCGGCCATCTGACCATTGAGGAAAATCTTCTGACCGGGGCCTTCACCCGGCGTGACGGCAAGGCAGCGATCAAGCGCGACATGGAGATGGTTTACAACTATTTCCCGCGGCTGAGGGAACGCCGGACCAGCCAGGCCGGTTATACATCGGGTGGTGAACAGCAGATGACGGCGATCGGTCGGGCGCTGATGAGCCGCCCGAAAATGATCCTGCTTGACGAGCCTTCGATGGGGCTGGCACCGCAATTGCAGGAAGAGATCTTCGAGATCGTCAAGAAACTCAACCAGCAGGAGGGTGTTTCATTTCTGCTGGCCGAGCAGAACACCAATATCGCACTCAGATACGCGACCTATGGCTACATTCTCGAATCCGGTCGTATCGTCATGGATGGTGTGGCCAGCGACCTGCGCGAGAATGAGGACGTCAAGGAATTCTATCTTGGGGTTGGCGGCGAGGGGCGGCGGTCTTTCAAGAACGTCAAGCACTACAAGCGTCGCAAGCGCTGGCTGGCGTAATCGCGCCGCACCGAAGATTTGGGCAAGCCGCTGCGGCGGATCCGGTGCGGTTTGACGTGTCGGCATGGGCTTGCCGAATGCGACGGAGCGGACTAAAATAAACAAACGTTCATTTAATTGTGTGATACATGGCGCGACGAGCGGGATCAACTGGGGCCGAAACGGCGGAAAAGCTGCGCAACGTGGCGCTCGAGTTGTTCGCGCGTTCCGGCTACGCGGCGGTTTCGATGCGGGCGATTGCCGCGGAGACAGGTGTCCAGGCGGGCGCAATCTACAACCATTTTCCGACCAAGCAGGATCTGCTCAACGAGTTGTTGCAGGTGCACATGGAAACGCTGCTGGCAACCTGGGCGGAAGCCGAGCAACCGGAGTTGGCGCCCGCTGAAGCGCTGGAACACTTTGTCCGCTTTCATATCCGCTACCACCTCGACCGGTCGCGCGAGGTGTTCATTTCCTACATGGAACTGCGCAGTCTTGAAAGCGAGAATTTCAGCGCGATCGAGCGGCTGCGGCGTCAGTACGAACAGGTGCCGCGGAGCATTCTCGAGCGTGGCGCCAAGGATGGGTCGTTCGACATCATCGATCCGCAAATCTCCACCATGGCGATCATCGCCATGCTCAACGGCATGACCACCTGGTTCCGCGAAAACGGACGTCTGTCGCTCGACGAAATCGAGGCGATCTATGTCCGCCTGGTGGCGCGTCTGGTGCAGCAGAAAAAGGAAGACTGAAATGTTCACGACCAGCATGAATTTCGGCCTTGGCGAAGAGATCGATGCGCTCAGGGACACAGTTTCGCGGTTTGCCCGGGAGCGGGTGGCGCCAGTGGCCGAAGCGACCGACCGCGAGAACAATTTTCCAGCACATCTGTGGCGGGAGATGGGGGCGCTCGGGCTGCTCGGCATGACTGCTGATCCGCATTTTGGCGGTACCGGAATGGGCTACCTTGCCCATGTGGTGGCGATGGAGGAGATCAGTCGCGCCTCGGCCTCGATCGGGCTTTCCTATGGCGCCCATTCAAACCTGTGCGTCAACCAGATCAACCGCTGGGGGACGGAAGCGCAGAAAGAACTGTATCTGCCCAAGCTGTGCACCGGCGAGCATGTCGGCGCGCTGGCGATGAGCGAGCCGGGATCAGGCTCCGACGTGGTGTCGATGAAGCTGCGCGCTGAAAAGCGCAATGATCGCTACGTGCTCAACGGCAACAAGATGTGGATCACCAACGGGCCCGACGCGAATACGCTGGTGGTCTATGCAAAAACCGATCCGGAAGCCAAATCGCGCGGCATCACGGCGTTCCTGATCGAAAAAGGCATGGCGGGTTTTTCGACCGCGCAAAAGCTCGACAAGCTGGGCATGCGTGGCTCCAACACCTGCGAACTGGTGTTCGAAGAGTGCGAAGTGCCGTTCGAAAACGTGCTGGGCGAAGAAGGCCAGGGCGTCAAGATCCTGATGTCGGGGCTCGATTACGAGCGGCTGGTGCTGGCCGGCGGGCCACTCGGAATCATGGCGGCGGCGATGGACGTGACGGTTCCCTATTGCCACGAGCGCAAGCAGTTCGGCGAGCCGATCGGCAATTTCCAGCTGATGCAGGGCAAGCTGGCTGACATGTACACGACGATGAATGCCTGCCGGGCCTATGTTTACGCGGTGGCGCAGGCGGCCGACCGGGGCGAGACCACTCGCAAGGATTCTGCCGGCTGCATTCTTTATGCCGCGGAAAAAGCCACGCAAGTTGCACTCGAAGCGCTCCAGGCGCTGGGCGGCAATGGCTATATCAATGATTACCCGACCGGCCGGTTGCTGCGCGACGCCAAGCTCTACGAGATCGGCGCGGGAACCTCGGAAGTCCGCCGCATGCTGATCGGCCGCGAGATGATGGTGGAGACGGCGTGACGTGAATATGCTACGTTGCCACGAATGAAATAGTTGGCAAGTTTTGGAAAGATGGCGTGATGGCAGGGCACACCAAAAAGACAGGCTTCGAGGAATCTGGCCAGTCGGGCTACGGCGCAGTATTTGACGAAGGAAAAAAGCCGATGCTGGACCGGGTTAAGCTCGGCGAAGGTGGACGATTGGTTATCCCTGCAGCAATGCGTGAGGCGCTTGGGGTCAAGCCGGGCGACGAGTTGGCGCTGGAAGTCGAAGCCGGAGAACTGAAGATCAAATCCTACCTCGCGGTGATCAAGGAACTGCAAGCCGAGTTCAGCAAATTGGTGCCCGCCGGAACAGATGTGGTCGGTGACTTTTTGAAGGAACGCAGAGAAGAGCAAAAGCGCGCGGATGAACGGCTGGACCGCTTGCACGACGAAGGAATGCGCCTGAAGGACAAGACCTGATGGGTGCAGTCGTCGACAGTTCTGTCGTCTTGGCCGTGTTGCGCAACGAAGAGGGCTCCGAGCGGGCAGTGCTTGCTTTGGCTGACGGTCATCTGTCCTCAGTGAATGCGGCCGAGGTTGTGACGCGGTTGATTGATTTGGGTTACGAACCTGATCGCGCGGTGTCGACGCTTTCCAGGACGCGGCTCTCCGTGGTTCCTTTCGACGAAGAACTGGCGCTGTTGGCGGGCCGTCTGCGCACGGTGACGCGCCATCGCGGTCTTTCGCTGGGAGACCGCGCCTGCCTTGCGCTTGCCATTCGCGAGAAAGCGACGGCATTGACCGCTGACCGTAATTGGGCCGAACTCGACCTGCCGTGCAAAGTGGAGCTTATTCGCTGATGTCCATCATCCAATCCAAGATTTCCACCGGCTCGCAGGCGTTTCGCGACAATGCGGCGCGGATGCAGACGCAGATCGACGAGACGGCAGCGGCTGCCGAACGGCACGGACAGGGCGGCCCGGAAGCCTCCCGCGAGCGCCATGTCGGGCGCGGCAAATTGCTGCCGCGCGAACGGGTGGCGACATTGCTCGATCCTGGCTCGCCGTTTCTCGAAGTCGGCCGGTTTGCCGCGCATGATCTTTACGGCGGCGACATCGCCAGCGCCGGGTTGATCGCGGGCGTTGGCCGGGTCAATGGCCGCGATGTGATGGTGGTGTGCAACGATGCCACTGTGAAGGGCGGCACCTATTATCCGCTGACGGTAAAGAAGCATCTGCGCGCCCAGGAAATCGCGCTCGAGAACAATCTGCCATGTGTCTACCTGGTGGATTCGGGCGGCGCCAACCTGCCCAACCAGGACGAGGTGTTTCCCGACCGGGATCATTTCGGACGGATATTCTTCAACCAGGCCAATATGAGCGCCAAGGGGATCTCGCAGATCGCGGTGGTGATGGGGTCATGCACGGCGGGCGGCGCCTATGTGCCGGCGATGAGCGACGAGACCATCATCGTGCGCGATCAGGGCACGATATTTCTGGCCGGCCCTCCACTGGTCAAGGCCGCCACCGGCGAAATCGTCAGCGCCGAAGATCTGGGCGGTGGCGATGTGCATACGCGGCTCTCGGGCGTGGCCGATCATCTCGCTGATAATGACGCCCATGCGCTGGAGCTGGCACGGCGGGCGGTGACCAATCTCAATAATCGTGGCGGGGCAGGGCTATGCCAGATGGATATGCTGGCGCCGGAAGATCCGCTCTATGATCCGGCCGAGATTGCCGGCATCATTCCCGCCGACACGCGCCAGCCCTATGATATTCGCGAAGTGATCGCCCGCATCGTCGACGGCTCGCGGTTTGATGAATTCAAGGCGCGCTACGGCACTACCATCGTCTGTGGTTTTGCCCATGTGATGGGCATGCCGGTGGGCATTGTCGCCAACAATGGCGTGCTGTTTTCCGAAAGTGCGGTGAAGGCTGCGCATTTCGTCGAACTCTGCTCGCAACGCAAGATCCCGCTGGTGTTTTTGCAGAACATTACCGGCTTCATGGTTGGACAGAAATACGAGGCCGGCGGCATTGCCAAGGATGGGGCCAAGATGGTCACCGCTGTGGCGACAACGCAGGTGCCGAAGATTACCATGATTGTTGGCGGCTCATTCGGCGCTGGCAATTACGGTATGTGCGGCCGCGCCTACAGCCCGCGATTCATGTGGACCTGGCCCAACAGCCGGATTTCGGTGATGGGCGGCGAACAGGCAGCCGGCGTGCTCGCTACCGTCAAGCGCGATGCGATCGAACGCAAGGGCGGCAGCTGGTCGGCGGAAGACGAAGCCGAGTTCAAGCGCCCGACCATCGAGATGTTCGAAACCCAGTCGCACCCGCTCTATGCTTCGGCGCGGCTTTGGGACGACGGCATCATCAACCCGCTCAAATCCCGCGAGATATTAGCGCTCAGCCTGTCGACGGCGCTCAATGCGCCGGTGGCTGAGACCAAATTCGGCGTGTTCAGGATGTGATGGTACGAAGGCCTGAAACGTGATATCAATATGATATCAGAAGGAGTAATCGAGATGGGGCAAATCGTAGTCAGGCAGTTGGATGACGCGGTGCTGAATGCGGTCAGGTCGAGAGCCAAGGCCAACAACCGGTCAACTGAGGCGGAGGTCCGCGATATCATTTCGAATGCGGTGGAGCTGCCTGTTCAAACAGTACCCAAGGCGCGAAAGCGATTGTTCGAACTGGTTGGAAGTGTACCGTCAGGCCGCACGGCTGAGGAAATCGTGACAGAAATCCGGGCACTCCGCGACGAATGGGAGGATTGACCGGTGAAGAATGGCGATCATGTTTATCTGGATTCCAATATCGTGATCACCATCCTGGAACAGACCGCACCGCTGAACCGACCGCAGAAACGGTTTATCGATGCGCTCGAAACCGGACAGCTAACAGGAATTTCAAGTCATTTGACGCTGGCTGAATGCCTGATCAAACCGATGCGCGAGAGCAATGAGCAAGCGATTGAAGCTGTGCTTCAGTTTCTTGAAAATCAGGAACACGTGGAACTGCTGCCGGTCAGCCGGAACATTTTGGTAAAGGCTGCAGAAATACGGGCGGTTTCCGGCACGAAATTGCCGGATGCCATCCATCTGGCCTCGGCTGTGGCCGCTGGTTGTCAAACGTTCCTGAGCGATGACAAGGGAATTCGGATGCCTGCAAGCGTTGCCCGTATCGGGTTTGCCGAATTGAATTTTGATTGAAACAAGAGTGCGCCATGATCACCAAAATCCTCATCGCCAACCGGGGCGAGATTGCCTGCCGGATCATCCGCACGGCGCGGAAAATGGGCATTGCCACGGTAGCAGTCTATTCCGAAGCTGACGCTAGTGCGCTGCATGTCGAGATGGCTGACGAGGCAGTGCTGATCGGGCCAGCGCAGGCGAGCGAAAGCTATCTCAGGGGGGATGCTATTCTCGATGCCGCCAAGCGCACTGGCGCGGATGCGATCCATCCCGGATACGGTTTCCTGTCGGAGAACCCCGGCTTTGTTGATCAGGTTGAGAAAGCCGGACTGATTTTCATCGGACCGTCGGCCAAGGCGATCCGGGCCATGGGGCTCAAGGACGCGGCGAAAGCGCTGATGGAAAAGGCCAATGTGCCGGTGGTGCCGGGCTATCATGGCGAGGCGCAGGAACTGGTGGTGCTGGCGGGTAAGGCCAACGAGATCGGCTTTCCGGTGCTGATCAAGGCGCGTGCGGGCGGCGGCGGCAAGGGCATGCGCAAGGTCGACAACCAGGCTGATTTTCCCGCGGCATTGTCCTCGGCACGGCGTGAGGCAAAAGCCTCGTTCGGCGATGAACGGGTGCTGGTAGAAAAATATGTCACCACGCCACGACACATCGAAATCCAGGTATTTGGCGACAGCCATGGCAATGCGGTGCATCTGTTCGAGCGCGATTGTTCGGCGCAGCGGCGCCACCAGAAGGTGATCGAGGAAGCACCGGCGCCGGGCATGCCCGAAGACATGCGCGCGGCGATGGGAGCGGCGGCGGTGCAGGCCGCCAAGACGATCAATTATGCGGGTGCAGGTACAGTCGAGTTCATTGTTGATGCCAGCGACGGGCTAAAGGCGGACCGCTTCTGGTTCATGGAAATGAACACGCGGCTGCAGGTGGAGCACCCGGTCACCGAGATGATTACCGGGCTTGATCTGGTGGAATGGCAGATCCGGGTGGCGGCCGGTGAGACGCTGCCGCTTATGCAGGATCAATTGTCGATCAACGGCCATGCGGTGGAAGCACGGATATACGCCGAAGATGCAGGCAAGGGCTTCTTACCGGCGGTCGGACGGCTGATGCACCTACAATTCCCCGATGGTGACATCAGGGTTGATGCCGGGGTCTGCGCCGGCGATGAGATTACGCCGTTTTACGATCCGATGATCGCCAAAATGATCGCTCATGGCCAGACCCGCGCCGAGGCGCTCGGCAAGCTGGCGGGGGCTTTGGGTCGTACCGAGATTGCAGGAACAGTCACCAATACGGCGTTTCTGGTGAAGCTTTGCCGTGATGCTGACTTCGCTGCAGCAAGGCTCGACACGGGGCTGATCGAGCGCAATATCGAGAGTTTGACTGCGGTAGCACCGGCACCGGACCATATTATCGCGCTGGCCGCTGTTGCAGCCTCCGGTATGGTTTTAGATCACCGTGGTGCCGTCGATGTGGCCGGAGCGATCGGGCCTTTCGAAATATGGGGCATGCCGAAACGGTGGGTCCCACTCGAGATCAATGGCGAAATCCGCAGGTTCGAGATCGAACGGGCAGGGGCCCGGGACTGGCGCGTGATGGGGGATGCACTGGCGGCGGGCCGCATCGACCTGGAAGCCGTGTCCGTGCATGGCCATGACTGGGCATTCAGTGCCGGAGGCGTGGCAAGGCGTTGCCGGCTGGCCAATGCAGAAGACAGCGTGACGGTTTTTTACCAGGGACTTACCCATGGCTTTGGCAAGCCGCGTGGCAAGCGTGATGACGATATCGGCGGCGGTGGTGACCAGATAGCCTCGGCGATGCCGGGGATCGTCAAGCAGGTGCTGGTGGAGGCTGGACAGATGGTCAAGTCCGGTGAAGCGATGGTGATCATGGAAGCCATGAAAATGGAGATGACGCTGAGCGCGCCACGCGACGGAATTGTCGCCGAGGTTCTGGTCGCGGTCGGCGCGCAGGTGGCTGACGGGGTCCGGCTGGTGACGCTTCAGGCGGAAGCGGAAGCTGCGTGAGACAAATCCGCCTGCGGTTGCGGCCGACTCTGGATTCACAAGCGCGAATAGTTGAAGTTAAGCGGCGACGCTCCACATAAAGCGTCCCTAAATCATACGCACTCAAGGATTCTTCATGTCTGAAACGCCCGACACTGTGCTCGATTTCTGGTTTACAGAACTCACGCCCAAAGACTGGTTCGTCAAAAATGAAGATCTGGATCGCCGAATTGCCGAGCGGTTCGGCCCGTTGCATCTGGCGCTCTCACGTGAAGTGCCATCGGAATGGCGCGCATCGCCGGAGGCCCGGTTGGCGCTGGTGATCGTGTTCGACCAGTTTCCGCGCAACATGTATCGCGGATCGCCGCTGTCGTTTGCTACTGACAGTCTGGCGCTGAAGGAAGCCAAGGCGGCTCTGGCGGTGGGCGCGGACGCCGAGGTCAGCGAGCGGAAACGTATTTTCTTCTACATGCCGTTCGAGCATTCTGAATCGATTGACGAACAAAATCGCTGCGTGTCGCTGTGCGAGGCCTTGGGCAACGAAATCTATATCGACTATGCCCTTAAGCACAGGGCAGTGATTGAGCAATTCGGACGGTTTCCGCACCGCAATGCCATCCTGGGGCGGACCTCAACCTCTGAAGAAGAGGCCTATCTGGCCCAGCCTGGCGCCGGATTCTGATAAACCGGTCAAACAGGGCGGAAAGCCCGCCTGCGACGTGGCGTGGCCCGCGTGCAGGCTGCAGCCGTTTGAGATGCACCCGGACCCTGCTAAGGATGAACCGAGAGAACTTGGCGGAACGGGATATTCATGCGTCTTAACCGGTTGATCGTGTTCATGCTGGCTGCGCTGCTGATGGCAGCTGGAGGCGCGCGTACACAGACGTCCAGTTCGGAATCCGCCCCGGTGGCAATCTCGAACCCGGTCTCACCGGCTCCTGAGGTTCAGGCCTCGGCAGCAGTTGTGGCCGCCCAGGAGAAACTGGCCTCCTCTGAAAAACAAGTGGCCAAGCTTAAGGCTCAGCTTGAGGAAAGTGCCACCGACGACAGCCAGTTGGTAGATCTCAAGGTCACCGCCGAAGCTTTGGCGCGATCCATGCTGGAAATCGGTGTAAGCCTGCGGCCGCGTATTACCGAGATCAAAGCACGCATCGATCAACTCGGCGCGGCACCGGCGGACGGCGAACCGGCAGAACCCGAGGTGATTGTCGCGGAACGGGCGCGGCTGGCTGAAGAGCGAGCGGAAATCAATGCGCTGACCGGACGGGCCGAGACTGTGTCGTTGCAGGCCAACGAAATCGGCGATCAGATTGCCGGTGCGCGCCGTGACCTGTTTGCCAATACCCTGTTCAAGCGCACAGAAATCACCCCCACCCTGATTGCCGATGCCTTCAGCGCGACCGGCAATGAATGGAGCCAATTGTCCCGCACCTACGGGTCGTGGGCGACGTTCGTCTGGAAATTCAAACGCCAGGCTCTGCTGGGAAGTATATTTTTCTCGCTTCTGGCCGCGCTGGTGCTGATCGCCGGCGCTTATCGTCTGTTCGGCGGGCTGATCATCCGCGATGCCGACAACGAGGACCCGCCCTATACCAGCCGATTATCCGTGGCGTTCTGGTCCATCATCATTCCCACCATGGCGATGACACTGCTGGCGGCGCTGGTGTTTGCGCTGATGAATAGTTTTGCGATTCTGCGCGCCGACGTGACGCCGGTGATCCAGAGCCTGGTTGCGATGATGCTCGGGGTCTATTTCATCAGCAAACTGGCGCGGGCGATTCTGGCGCCGAAAATGCCAGCCTGGCGGTTGGTCAACGTATCGAATGGCGGCGCGCGGGTGCTTTTCCCGCTGGTTGTGGCCATGGCAGTCATCAATGGGCTCGACTATGTCGAAGGCGTGATGAGCAATTCATTGGGCTCGCCAGTGGTGCTGACGGTGATGAAAGGCTTCATCTCTGTGTTCATGATGGCGCTGGTGCTCATTGCCATGGCGCTGGTCAAGCCGATGGTGCCCAAGACCTCAGGTGATCCATCCGAGCCGGGCCAGCCCTGGCCGCGAATTATTTCGAGGACGCTGCTGGTTGCTGGCATCGGGCTGATGGTGACGGCGCTGTTGGGCTATGTTGGACTGGCGCGCTTTGCCGCGACCCAGATCGTCGTGACCGGCGGAATTCTGACGACCATGTATATCGGCTATCTGTCCGGCCAGGCGGTTTCAGAAGCCGGTTCGTTTGCCAACACCACGGTGGGGCGCTGGCTGCAGGCGCGGTATAAACTCAGCCTGATGGCACTGGATCAATGCGGGCTGGGCGCCGGCTTGCTGATCAACCTGCTGGTGCTGCTGATGGGGGGTCCGCTGATCCTTCTGCAGTGGGGGTTCCAGATCCAGGACATCGAAATCTGGTTCTACCGGCTGATGACCGACATCCGCATCGGCGGCATCACGATTTCGCTGGTCGGCATTCTGTTCGGTGTCGTCATGTTCGTGTTCGGGCTGATAGCCACGCGCTGGTTCCAACGCTGGCTCGATGGCAGCGTGATGGCGCGCGGGCGGATGGACACCGGGGTGCGCAATTCGATCAAGACCGGGATCGGCTATCTCGGCGTCGCGGTGGCCGCGCTGATCGGCATATCGGTGGCGGGGATCGATCTGTCGAGCCTTGCGCTGGTTGCCGGTGCGCTGTCGCTCGGTATTGGTTTCGGGTTGCAGAATATCGTCAGCAATTTTGTCTCCGGGCTGATCCTGCTGGCCGAGCGGCCGTTCAAGGTCGGAGACTGGGTAGTAACCGGATCTACCGAGGGGTTTGTCAAGAAAATATCGGTCCGCGCCACCGAGATCGAGACCTTCAGTCGTCAGTCGATCATCGTCCCGAATTCGGAACTGATCAATGCGCCGGTCGGCAACTGGACCCACCGAAACAAGCTGGGGCGCGTCGATGTGCCGGTGGGCGTGAGCTATGACGCCGATCCGCGTCGTGTGATCGAGATTCTGTCTGAAATTGCACGCGGGCACGAGTTGGTGCTCAACAATCCCGAGCCTTCGGTGCATTTCGTCAATTTTGGCGATTCGTCGCTGGATTTCGAACTCAAGGCGCATGTCGCAGATGTGCTCGACGGGTTGTCTGTCCGCACCGAGTTGCGGCTGCGCATTTTCGAACGGCTGAAGGAAGAAAACATTGAAATCCCGTTCCCGCAACGCGATCTCAACATAAAACTGGGCGAGGGCGGCGAAACGCTGACGACGCTGGTGGCAGACCTTTCGGATGATGAAGCAGCAACGGATGATCCATCGGCCAAGAGCAAGGCATCGGTGTCCAAGCCGAGCGCGCATACGCTGCGCAAACGCCGGGCGGCGCTCAAGGCGGGGCAGGATTCGATGGAAGGGGATTCCGGCGAGGGCGACCGGTAGGCCGCCCGCGTTCAGATTGCATTCAGTTTCGCAATGCTAGTAATCATT
>Ga0209344_10005212_pt1 | contig 11341 bp, 6 predicted proteins | sample Cruoilmetagenom6_FD_187293 | JGI IMG/M metagenome (GOLD analysis project Ga0209344, IMG submission 187293) | Oil polluted marine microbial communities from Coal Oil Point, Santa Barbara, California, USA - Santa Barbara Oil Seep Sample 6 (SPAdes)... | ecosystem: Environmental > Aquatic > Marine >...
AGGACAGCATGCGGCGGGCCGCCTCGGGTTCTGCGGGAATTTCAGCGTGCACGCAGATCAACTCGCCGCCGGGCTTTAGTGCGGCATGCAGTTTGGCTAGGCAGGCCGAAAGCTCGGGCACGAAATGCAGTACCGAAGAGCACCAGATCAGGTCGTACCCGGTACCGATGTCATCCTTCACCAGATCGCCACCCTGCGCATCAAGACGCGAGGCCAGGCCTGCTTCGGCAATATGTTGCGCCGCCACATCGGCGGCTTCGGGCAGCTCAAAGACCACGCCGTGCATATGTGGAAACGCCTTCGCCAGGGCGACAGCGACCAGCCCTGGGCCACCGCCTAGATCCAGCAGCCGCCAGGCTGATTCAGTCGCCCTCCGTTGTGCCACCAATTCACAGGCGGCAGGCGCCGTTACCGCCGCCTGCTCGCGTGCCAGATGGCCGCGCGCTGCCACGGCCCAGCGCTCACCGTTGGCCAGCGGTGCTGGCCGGCTTTGTCCGCGCAAGCCATCGGCTAGCCCCGCACCGAAATCGCGCAGTGAAGCAAGTCGAAAGCGCCAGGCATCACTACAGTCTAACGCTGAGGAAGACGCCAGATAGCGCCGCGCCACCTCGCTGCTAGTGTAGTGCCACTCACCCGCGGCATCGCGGCTTCGGTCGAGCAGTTGCATGCTCCATAACAGCGTCAGCCAGTGGCGCGTGGCTTCGGGCTGCCATGCATGCATTTGTGCCAGTGCCTCGGGGGTGCAGGGTGACGCCAGCGTCTCAAATAGATCCTCTGCTAAGGCAAGCTGTAGGGCCTCGGCCTGTACAGCGGCCAGCGATAGATCCCAATAGGGCTGCAGTGCATGGGGAAGCGCATCCGCGGGCCGACTCATAACGACACCCCCACACGCAAGCCAATCTCACGGGGCGGGCTGTACTCCCGTATCGTGCCGTTGAGCAGGCCCACCGCATCGTACTGTCGGTCAGCGGTGTTGTTCACATAGACCCCCAGTTGCCATGGCCCCTGTTGATAGCCGCCAGCCAGATCGAACAGGGCATGACCGGGATGACTGAAGCGGTTGGCCGCATCCAGGTAGGTCTTACTCATGCCACTCAGGTTGGCCTGGGCATACCAGCCCTGGGGTGAGTCGTAGCGCAGCCCCAACCGACCACTGATATCGGGCGCAAAGGGGTTGTGGTGGCCGGCGTGGTCACCGCTCAGGTCGTTGAACTCGCGAAATCGGGTACGATTGAGGGCCAGGCCCGCCTGGAGCGTCCAATGTCCGCCCAGCAGGTAGTCAATATCCAGCTCTACGCCCTGGGAACGCGCCGCGGCAGCATTGGTGATTTGCACACTACCGGGCTGAATAACTTGCTGGACTTGCATGTCGTCAATGGTTATCCAGTAACTGGCTAGCCCATAGCGGAGCCGTTGCGAAAGCGCTGTTCCCTTGACACCCAGCTCGTAGGAAGCCACTTGCTCAGGTTCGTAGCCAGGATAGTCACTCTGAGCAGAGAAGGCGTTGAAGCCACCGGCGCGAAACCCTTCGGCATAGCGGGCATACAGCCAGTCGTCGTCACCCAAGCGGTACTGCAGGGCCAACTGCGAGGTAACATCTCCCCAGCGCTCGCTGCGCTGGCCGGCTCCCCGGGGCGTCAACGCCACCCGGCTCTGCTCTAAGCGCAGACCTGGTGTCAGGCGCCAACGCTTGCCCAGCGGCAACGTCCACTGCCCGAACAGCGCGAGGTTCTCAGCCTCCAGCGTTGCCTCACTGCGCTGGGTGCCCATCGGGTTGCGTTGCTCGAACTGCAGTTGATGATCATCACGGTCGCCGTACAGGCCCAGCACCCAACTGCTCTGCCCCTCATCGCCCTGACGCTCCAAGCGAAGTTCCTGGGATAAGGTGGTCAAACGCTGGTCGCGCCCGACGGCAAAGCGCTGAGCTGGCGTTAAATCGGTATCCTGGGTGACGCGATCACGGATCTCCCGCCGCGCCGTGATGGATCGCAGGGTCAAATCAGGCGCTAAGGCATGACGCGCATCCAGGGAAATATCCCGCCCGCTGGAGCGGTTACTGCCGGGACTGGGGGAGTCAATGCGACGCGTATCGTGACCGTTTGACCCGACAGGCCCCCAAGGAGCCGCACCGTCTTGGTAGTGTAATTGCCCATAGCGCAAGGTAACGGCCGTATCCGCTGACGGCATCCAGAGTAGACGTAGCCGCCCGCTCTTGCGCTCGCGGTCATCTGCCTCACCTGCACGCGCCAGGTTATCCACGAAGCCAGCCTGCTGGCGCCACTCCCCGCTGACCCCAAAATAGAGCTGTTCGGGTACGAGTGCCTGAGCGGCATCGAGGCGTAGCGCGTTCAGATCACGGCTGCCCAGCGTAGCCTCCAGTTCGGCATAGGGGCCTTCATCCGGCTGTCGGGTATGCAGGCTGACCACGCCGGCCTCGGCGTTGCGGCCATACAGCGTCGACTGGGGCCCGCGCAGCACCTCAACCCGTTCCACGCCCTGCAGGTTGTGATCGAACCCTTGGCCAGCCACGACGGGCACCCCATCCACCAGCATTAGGACTGATGAGGAGAAAGCGGTGGCACCTGAGGTCAACCCTCGCATTACCGGCAGCGCGGTACCCGACTGGCCAAAGGGCTGAAAACTCAACCCAGGTGCGTAGCGCGCCAAGTCGCCAATATTGGCAGCACCGGCATCCACCAGCGCCTCGCCGGATATTACCGCTAAGCTCGCCGGTACCTCTTGCTCCGTCTGCGCGACCTTGTTAGCCGTTACCTTCACCATGGGTAGTGCTTCCCCTTGAGCGATGCTGCCCACGCCGCATCCCCCCAGCAGAAGCACCACCGCTGCATTTCTTTTCAACCCTTTGCTCTGCATCGCCCACCCCCTTAGCGCTGTTTCTGGTTCCCCGACTAGCGCGGGAACCTTCAAGGGAGTAGGCTAGCTATAAACGATATCAATTATCATACTCATTCATATGCGAACCAATTCACTTCTTATGCGTAGCGATGCATTACCTCCCATTGGCGACTCTCTGCAAGGTTCTCAATGCTGCGTGCTGGATGATGGCCTCTCGGTAGTGTTAACCCGCTACCGTGCTAAACAAGCGCTCGTCGAAGAGAGCCGCACACCCCATACGGGCGCAGGCGTGATTGTGACCTTTGGTCTACAAGGCCATTCTGATTACCGAGAGCGCTGGGGGCCGCGCATCGATTTCGGTCACGGTCACACCACGGTAACCACCTTTGACCACAGCCAGGGGGAACGCCATATACCGGAAGGAGAAACAGTGCTTCAGTTACGCCTTGTCGCCAGCACTGGCTGGCTAGCGCGCTACCTGGGCGAGCGATATCAAGCAGCACTCCCCGCCTCTGGGGGTATTCGACCGCTGGCTTTTCGGCCTACGTCGCCGGCCAGCCGGGCACATCTGCAGGCGCTTCAGGTTTGCCTCCAAACAGGCAGCGCTCGGCTCCAGCAACACATTCACGCCTTGAGCTTATTGGGGGAACAACTTGAGACGCTGCTGCCGGATCCCAGCCCTACACGGAACATCGCCAGCGCAGACGCCGAGCGCATCGTTCAGGCCCGTGAGATCCTTCTCAACGAACTGGATCGCCCCTTGACCCTGGCCTATCTGGGAGCACGGGTGGGGCTAGGAGAGCAGAAGCTTAAGCTGGGGTTTCGCCGCATGTTTGGCACGACGCCTCAGCACTTTCTTCATCAACAGCGCATGCGCCACGCCCATACGCTGCTGGAGAGCGGTCAACAGGTCGCTCAGGCCGCCTACGCCACGGGCTATCAGCACCCAAGTAACTTCAGCGCTGCCTTCACGCGCTTTTTCGGTTATGCCCCTAAAGCCATTAAACAGCGCAGAAGCTGATAACAAGTGAAACGTCTTCAACTTTTATCAACTGCTCGCTGACAGCCCCTCGACATGCTTTATCGTTTGATATCTGCGGTGAAAATATCAGCAGAACTAGCTTAATTAAACTAAACTAATATTGCTGCTTTCCCTGGCGGATTATCAAGTTCCCGCCTCTGGCCTTAGCAAATCAATTTTGCCATGAGGCTATCGGCCAGCTCCCTCGCCAACCTGCCACTAGATGGAAAAAGAGCTTTTGGGCACTAGTAGGGAAAGCGATTGGATATGGATTGACTATCCAATAGGCGAATCATGGCTCAGTCGCAACCCCACTAACGCACCTACGCCATAAGGAAATTCAGCATGCCCATTCATCACGTTAATTTAGATGACCAATCGAGCTTACGAGATGTTTATGCAACCAACACTTCAGAAAAGAGCCTACCTAAATTTCGGATACCAGAGCAGCGTACTGAACCGCATGCGGCCTACTCGCTGGTGAGAGATGAGCTTTTATTGGATGGCAATGCTCGACAAAACCTCGCCACGTTCTGCACCACTTGGGTGGATGATGAAGTTAAGCAATTGATGACGGATGCCGTCGACAAAAACATGATCGACAAGGATGAGTATCCTCAAACAGCGGAGATCGAGAACCGCTGCGTACATATTCTCGCAGATCTCTGGCACGCCCAGAAATCATGGCAAACAGTAGGGTGCTCTACAACGGGTTCAAGCGAAGCAGCAATGCTGGGTGGCTTGGCATTAAAGTGGAAGTGGCGCCAGCGCAGGGAAGCAGAGGGTAAAGACACCAGCAAGCCGAACATCGTGACGGGACCGGTGCAAATCTGCTGGAAAAAATTCGCGCGGTATTTCGATGTTGAAATCAGGGAAGTTCCCCTTGAGGGAGAGGCTCTTGGCCTGCAACCAGGGGATCTCCGAAAGTATTGCGATGAGAATACCATCGGTGTCGTTGCTACGCTCGGCGTTACATTCACCGGTATTTATGAACCGGTTGAGGCTTTGGCCTGTGAGTTGGATGCACTAGAGCGTGATCTAGGATTAGATATCCCCATTCATGTCGATGCCGCATCCGGTGGTTTTATTGCGCCATTTATACAACGTGACTTGGTATGGGATTTTCAAATTGAACGGGTTCGGTCTATTAATGCATCAGGACATAAGTATGGGCTAGCCCCCTTAGGGGTGGGTTGGATTATTTGGGCATCGAAGGAAGACCTGCCCGAAGACCTGATCTTCTACGTTGACTATCTCGGCGGTAACATGCCGACCTTCGCGCTCAATTTTTCCCGTCCAGGCGGTGAGATCATCGCTCAATACTACAATTTCTTGCGCCTTGGCCGCGATGGCTACACAGCCGTTCAGCAAGCCTGCTCTGATACGGCGCAGTGGTTGGGAGCTAAACTAGCCAAAATTGGGCCCTTCGAAATGGTGTATGACGGGCATGGCGGCTTACCTGCTGTCGCCTACAAGCTGACTGACGCTGACCATGGCTTTACCCTTTATGATCTTTCAGAGCGGTTGCGGATGCGTGGCTGGCAGATAGCCTCCTACCCGCTGCCATCAAATCGGCAAGAAACCGTCGTTCAACGCATTCTGATCCGCCATGGTGTCAGTCGTGACCTGGCGCACCTTCTTCTTGATGACATGAAGCGAGCGATTAGCCATCTATCGCAGAACCCTGTGCCGCATTCGACCGCAAAACCGGGGTTCCATCATGGGTAATAGGAAAAAATGCACTAAAGCGGTCAATACCTCCTTCATTTTCAATGCTTGTTTACCATTAATATTTGTCACAGGGCCTGCAGCGGCTCAAAGTGACGCGCCCTCCGAGGGGGGGCGTGTGATCGGGCAGATTTTCGATAGAATAGAACCCGTTATTGAAACAGGAGTTCACGGATTTTTTCAGCTGTTAGGCAATCAGCCAATCGCGTTCATTCTCCTTGTGCTTACTCTTGGCACACTCATCGGCAAGTTGAATGTAAAAGGAGTTTCGCTCGGCTCTACTGCAGGCACATTGCTTGTCGGGGTGGTGTTCTCGATGATCGCCGAAGCTGCTTACGGGATAACCTATTCCATCCCTGGAATTTTATCTTCATTCATGCTGCTACTTTTCATGTATGCCCTTGGCCTAAAAGTCGGGCCACAGTTCTTTTCAGGGCTACGCAAGGGCGGGCTTGCCTTTATTGGCATAGGTATTATCGTTTGGGCTTTGAATTGGATCATTTGCTATGTCGGTGCCGCGTGGGTAGGGCTGGCACCAGGCTATGCAACGGGGCTAATTTCGGGCAGCTACACTATTACGGCGATTCTCGGGGTAGGCCAAGGAGCGTTAGCTAGTGGTGCCTATGCCCCCCCGCCGGGGATGACCATCGAAGAAATTGGGGCCAACATGGCCGCAGCCTATGCCATTAGCTATGTGCTATCGAGTATCGGCATCATCTTGTTGATCCGCTATCTTCCGCGTATTTTCGGCCGTGATGCTAAGGCCGACGCAAAACTTGCTGAGGCAGATTATAGTGGTGGTGCTACGCATCCAGTACCGGGGGCACCGGGGGCGTTAACAATAGGCTTCTCTCCCTATGATCTACGCGCCTTCATCGTCACCCACGACAGCCTAGTCGGACGTAATCTATCCCAGTTGACCAGCGAGTTTCCCCAGGTTCCAATCTTACGTGTCGTACGGGATGGGGCGGTTTTGGCGCTTTCTGCCGAGACTGTTCTTGCCAGGGACGACATTGTGACTGTGCGCGCTAATGTACACGACCTGATCCTCCAGGAAGGCGAGTTGATAGGCCCGGAGTCCGATAGCCCGCTTGCTCGTAGCGTGCCTTTGGAGGTCGCGGATGTTCATGTGGGGTCGCACGCGGTTTCTGGTAAGACTCTTAAAGACCTGGCAAGCCATGGGACAGGAGGCGTTGAGGTACAGGCACTATTTCGAGCAGGTAACGAAATCCCGCTTGGGCCTGACAGCATTGTTACGTTTGGCGACGTACTTCGTTTAACGGGGCCTAACATCGCACTCAAGGCAGCGGCAAAACAACTTGGTGGCCACGTCATCCTGCCCACCATGAAATCCGAAGTACTTTATCTGGCACTAGCCATGCTGGCAGGCTATCTAGTCGGTATTGTCACAGTGAACATTTCGGGTATTCCTTTTTCGCTAGGTACCTCGGCCGGGTGCATTCTTGCGGGTGTCGGTGTTAGCTATTTTCGAAGCAGGAATCCAGAGTTTGGTGGGCCTGTCCATGAGGGAGCGCGTAGCTTTCTACAGGACTTTGGACTGAACGCCTTTGTTGCCGTTCTCTCCGCTAATGTCGGACCAAAAGTCATTACCGCTCTGGGAGGCGACACAATTTTATGGTTGGCATTGATTGGTACCATGGGGGCGCTGCTACCACCACTGATTGCTTTTTGGGTGGGCATTAAATTTTTCGGTCTCAACTCGATTATCGCCGATGGCGCGACTACCGGTGGCCGCAATAGCACGCCCGGCCTCAACGCCATTATTGAAGAGTCAGGAAGTTCAGTGGCTGCTGTCCCCTACCCTGTGAGCTACGCCCTGACGACAGTACTAGCGCTAATCGGTGGTTACTTATCAATGATTTTATCCTAGCAAAGCAGTTAACCACACACTCGGTATTGATTGACGCTAGTTTAATGCCCTATCGCTGTTAGCTTAAAAACCTTATTCACTCACCCGGGCCACCGCATCGCGGCTGGCCGCTTCACGCTGTTCACCGGTGAGTTCAACCAACTGCCCCTGGCGCATTTCCAGCAGCCGGTCGGCCTGGTCGAAGTAGTGGTCGTCGTGGCTGATCACCACCAGCGTCTTGCCCAGTGCTCGCAACTGCGGCAATAGCTCACGATAAAAGACCCGCCGGAACTGCGGGTCTTGGTCAGCAGCCCACTCGTCAAGCAACAAGAGATCGCGCTGTTCAGCGACCGCTAATAGCATCGCCAAGCGCTTGCGCTGGCCCTGGGAGAGGTTGACGTTGGTGATGCGATCGCCGTCGAAGTCAAGCTTACTGCGCATGCCCAGTGCGGCAAGCCACTCCTCCATCAGCGCGGGGTCGGGTGACTCGCCCGCAGGGCCCATCAAACGGTCAAAGAGATGCAGGTCGGTATAAATCGCCGAGAAGTGTTGGCGATAGCGTGTCCAGTCCTCTTCACGCAGCGGCATGCCATCGACTCGGACGCAGCCACTTTGGGGCTGGTAGAGCCCGGTCAGCAGCCTCGCCAAGGTCGATTTGCCGCTGCCGTTACCGCCGATCAGAAACACCACCTCGCCACGTTTCAAGGTCAGGTCGATAGGGCCGATGGCAAAACCCGCCCGAGATTCCTCATCCGGGTAGCGATAGCTGACCTGCTCAAGGGTTAGTTCCTGCCAGTCGTGGCGCAGCGCAGAGTGGCCGAACGCCTCGCGGTGCTCGGCCAGGTCTAAACTGCTGATTTTTTCAAACGCTACTCGGGCATTAATCAGCGTCGGAAAGGCGCCAATGGCCTGCATAAGCGGCGCACGCAGAAACAGCAGCGTGAGTGAAAAAGTAGTGGCTACCTGAACCGATGCCCAACCCAGGCCGTTGGCCAAAAAGAACGCGACGCCGATGGCACCCAGCATCATGATGTTGAACCAGTTCACCGCGCTGAGATGGTAGGTATCGCCAAGAATAAAATGGCGTCGGCAATCCTGTGCGTTAGGCGTATAAACATCGCGATACAGCCATTCGGCGCGGTCACGGTTGAGCGCCAGCTCTTTGCGCCCCTCAATCACCGACTGGTAATCCGCGTAGAGACGATCCTGTATTTCGCGCAGCTTGGCCATATGCCCATAGACCCGGGCCACCAAGCGTATGCCAATTAAAATAGTCACGATCACCCAAAGCGCGGTGACACCCAGCATGGCAGGCGAAAGCCACGCCAAGTAAAGCGTAGCGCCTACCGTCAGCACCCCACCCTGCACCAGTTCCGGCAAGCGTATAAAAGCAACGGTCACTGAACTCACATCGGTGGAGAGACTCGCCAACAAACGCGCACTGCCAATCTGCTCGGCGCGCTCAATGTTGGTATCCAGAATTCGTTTGATCAACTGCCCCCGTAGCCGGTAGACGAAATGATGGCCCAGGGTAGTTAGCGCCAACTGTGACGCCAGGGTAATGACCAGCAGCAGCGCGATCAGCCCTAGAAACTCGGGCAGGATGCGCCAGGGGTCAGTGAAGGTGCCCAGCAGCCGTTGATTGATAAAGGCGATGACACCGATACCCAGGCCAGCGCTTGCCAAACTGAGCAGTACCACGGCCACAAACGGCCAACGATAATCACGCCATACGATTCTGAACAGCTCCATTAACTTTGGCTCCTTGCAAGAGTTGAACGCTAAAGGAAGCGCTGCAGCGTGCCGTACTACCCTAACGGCGTTTCTTGGCCGGTTTATTTTCGGGTTTTAGCGGGCATCCACCGCACAGCGGCTCACCGGGTAGCCGATATTTGATACAGCATAGCCGTCGCACACGAGCAGGCGTTTCACCGCCCAGCTCCAGATAACGCACCGGCTGATAGAGCGGATTACGACGCCCATCGGGAAGCGTCTTGGTGGCGAGATAATCCAGCAGCGGCTCACCCGCCCCTGTAAAGGTTGGATGCCGCGAGCAAGTCTTACCCACGAACTCCACGTAGTGGCCCAGATTGCTCCAGAACACCTTGGTAGAAAGCCCGGAGACCTCGGCCAGCGCCTCGATGAGTGGTGCACAGTGGCTATCGAATAGACTGCTGAAGCGTGCCTGGAGCGCTTTTGAGGCCAGCGGTACACCGCCATGCGGCAACCAGATACGAGCCGTCTGGCCGTGATCACCAAACGCCAGCCTCAGTTCATCCCCACCCACCGGCAGGTCGTAGTCCAATAGCAGGTTGGCCACCAGCGTCGGGATCGAGACGCTGCTGAAATGAAATTTCGACCATATCGAAGCAGCGGCCAGAAAATCGGCGTCGTCACTGTGGTATCGCCGGTAACGCGAAAGGTGGGCGTATAGCACCTCGTGATCCAGCAGTTCGGAGGCTGCTAGCGTCGGTTCATCTGGCTGACCAAAACAGGGAGCCTTGGCGTTATCTAGCGGCGGCTGGCGGTAAAGCGCCAACAACGCCTCCGCTGGATCCACCGTTGCTAAAAGCTCCCTCGTTTTGATCGCCACGTTACTCATAGCCGCCGCAGCCCCCACATAAAGTAAGCGCCGCCAATTAGGGAGGCGACCAAGCCCGCCGGTATCTCATAGGGGAAAATGATCTGACGCCCCACCCAGTCCGCCAACACCATCAATAGCATGCCGATCAACGCAGCACCCAGCAGATGCTGACCCGCCCGGGAGAAGCCGACCAAGCGCGCCATATGCGGCGCCAGCAGGCCAATAAACGAAAGCGGCCCCACCACCAGGGTGGCGCAGGCGGTTAACAAGGCCACCAGCAGCAGCAACGCCAAACGGGCACGATTGAGCGTTACCCCAAGCGCCTTGGCCGTCGGCGCGCCCAGGGGCAAGATATCTAGCCAGCGGGTGAAGGGCAGTGTGACCAGCGCCAATACAGCGGCAATCCCCCCTACCACCACCGCATTGGTGATATCCACGTAATAGGTAGAGCCCGCCAGCCAAGCGATCACCTGCTGGCCACGCGGGTCGCCGCCCGCCAGCATCACGCTGCGTACTGCATCAAACAGCGCGCTGACCGCCACCCCGGTGAGCAGTAAACGCTCGGGGAGATAACCGCTCTTGCGGTTGATACCCACTAATACCAGCAGTGTCGCAAAAGCCCCAAGGGTACCCACGACAATCAGCATCATATTGGTGGGCGCAGGCAGTAGGAAAATCCCTAAAATCAGCGCAATGGCACAGCCGCCGCTGATACCCAGAACTTCGGGGCTGGCCATGGGATTGGCAGAAAGCCGCTGGAGTATCGTCCCGGCAATCGCCAGCATCAATCCGCTGGCGGCGGCCGCCATCACCCGGGGCATACGCCACTGCATCACATTCCAGTTATCCGGCGACAGCAAGTACCAGCCATCAATCCCCTGTCCAACGAGCAGCCCAAGCAGCGTGGCGCCCAGTAGCGCAAGGATTAAACCGGTAGCCAAACGGGAAGGCGCAGGGTGACGACGGGCGAAAACACCCGCCCCTTTCGGCGGCTGGTCGCCCTGGAGTTTCAGGCGCGGAATCAGCCACATTAACAGCGGCGCCCCCAGGGCACCGGTAATCGCCCCGGTAGGGATAAAGGCTGCCACCATGCCACCGAACTGCTGCAGCAGCAGATCAGTGGTAGCCAACAGCACCGCCCCCAATAGCGCCGACCAGAGCAGCCGTGGCCCTAGGCGTCGTGCACCGGCCATACGCACAATATTGGGCGCTGCCAAGCCGATAAAACCGATGATGCCCACCACGCTGACAATGCTGCCGGTAATAAACACCGCCAGCCCCA
>Ga0209344_10005214_pt1 | contig 11339 bp, 8 predicted proteins | sample Cruoilmetagenom6_FD_187293 | JGI IMG/M metagenome (GOLD analysis project Ga0209344, IMG submission 187293) | Oil polluted marine microbial communities from Coal Oil Point, Santa Barbara, California, USA - Santa Barbara Oil Seep Sample 6 (SPAdes)... | ecosystem: Environmental > Aquatic > Marine >...
CAAACTCATCAAACCCACTCGAGTTCCCGCTGGAGGGCGACTCGTCGAAGTCGCAGCTCGGATCGGTAGCGGGGTTGCGCTGTGGTCATTGGGCGCTCGCCGCAAAGGTGGCCCCGAGTCGACCGCCGATATCTCTCGTCGGCTCCGTCGTGCAGCCGAGGCGTTGGGTCCCACATACATCAAGCTCGGACAGATCATCTCCAGCGGGCAGGGCATCTTTCCAGAGGAGTTGGTTGACGAGTTCATCAAGTGCCGTGATCAGGTACCCGCAGAAGACTTCGAGACTGTGCGGTCCGTCGTCGAATCTGATCTTGGCAAACCTCTTCACGACGTCTTCGCCGAGTTCGACCAGGCACCACTCGCAGCTGCCTCCATTGCTCAGGTCCACCGGGCAGTGTTGGCCGACCACATTTCTCCCGGCGGCGGCCAAGAGGTTGTCGTCAAGGTCCAGAGGCCGACGGTCAGCGAAGTCGTCCACCAAGACCTGAAGGTCATGGCGTGGCTCGCCCCATTTCTCATAGGACGTATTCCGGTCACCGCTCTCGCCAATCCGCCAGCACTCGTTGAGGTGTTTGCCGAGACCATCACCGAGGAGCTCGACTTCCGCCTGGAGGCGGACAACATGCTCGACGTGGCGATGTCGCTGCGCCAGCTCGGCCAGACCGCGTACGTGATTCCTCGTCCGCACCCCACGCTGGTAACGCGGCGCGTGCTCGTGATGGAGAGGCTGAGTGGGTTCTCCTTCGACGATGCCGAAGGCATCAGGGCTGCCGGGGTCGACACCCACGAGATCGTCCGGACCTCGATGGTCGGGTTCCTCGAGGGTGCCATGATCCACGGCGTATTCCACGGTGATCTTCATGGGGGCAACCTCTTCGTGCAACCCGACGGGCGAACCGCCTTGTTTGACTTTGGCATCACGGGTCGGTTGAGCGAGGCCAAACGGCAAGCCTTCCTTCGCCTCCTGATGACCGGCATGATGAGTGATGTCAAAGGGCAGCTCGCTGCGATCCGAGATCTTGGTGCGCTTCCACCCGATACCGATCTCGATGTCGTGTTCAGCGAACTCGGCCTCGACCAGGCTCCCGTCGACCCCGCTGCCCTCACTCCAGAAGAACTGATCGCTGAGCTCCAGCGATTCGTCAAACAGATGTTGGGGTATGGCGCTGCCCTTCCCAAGGAACTCATGCTCTTTGTGAAGAACATGATGTTTGTCGACGCGGCGATCGGCTCGCTGGCCCCTGACCTCGACCTCTTTGGGGAGGTTGCCCACATCGCCACCTATTTCGCGCAGAACCATGGTCAACGCCTGGCGTCGGAAATGGGAGTCTCCGGCGACCAGTTCGAAGTCGACCTGACATCGTTCAAGGACAGTCTTGGAGTCGATCGCTCGACGGACGCCGTGACCTACAACGACCTCCGGGCGCGCCGAGAGCTCATTGGGAAACGAATGGGCAACCATCGCGATGAACGGAATTCAACAAAGGGTCTTCTGAAACGTTTCCGCGGCTGAGCCCGCTGGGGTATGCCCCCCTGACCTGGCGAATGGGCGAATAGGCAAACGTGCCCTACCCTGGCGCTTCGTGCGCCTTGTTGTTGCTATTTGCACCGTCGACTACGACGGCCGTCTCACCGCCCATCTCCCTGAAGCCAGCAGGCTCATCATGGTCAAGGCCGACGGCTGCGTCGCCGTACACGCCGACGGTGGCGCCTACAAACCATTGAATTGGATGAACGCACCTAACCGCTTGATCGAAGATGGAGCGGAATGGCGCGTGGTCAGCCCAAAGGGCGAAACGTTGATCATCACAATGCACGAGATTCTCAGCGACACGAATTGGGACCTCGGGGTCGATCCAGGCCTCCAGAAGGACGGCGTCGAAGCTCATCTTCAGGAACTACTTGCCAACGACCCCACATCGATCGCCGCCGGCTACAAGCTGGTGCGCCGAGAATTTCCCACCGATATCGGACCCGTCGACCTGCTGTGCCGCGATGAAGATGATGAAGCGGTTGCCATCGAGGTGAAACGCCGTGGTGACATCGACGGCGTCGAGCAGCTGAGCCGATACCTCGAGTTCTTGAACCAGGACCCCCGACTGACCCCTGTCCGTGGTGTCTTCGTAGCACAAGAAATCAAACCTCAGGCGAAGGTGCTCGCCAGCGAACGCTCGATCGAATGTGTCGAGATTGACTACGACGAACTCCGTGGCATCGAATCTCCCCAACTGAGGCTTCTGTGACTTCGACAGCCCTGAGTCATCGCCTCTCGGTCCTCTTGATGGTTGTTAGTCTCACTGCGTTTCTGGGCGCCTGTGGTTTGTTCGGTGACGATGATGAATCGGCATCACCTGCCCAGCTCGACGACGAGGGCATCACCTCCGTCCGGGTGGAATCTGGTGATCGATGGTTCGACATCGAACCGGCAACCCTCGACGTCGACGACGGCGGACAACCCTCCCCCGCCACCGAAGCTGCCCTCACTCGCCAAGTGGCAAATCTGTCGCTGACCCCAATCAGACCCACAAATGCCGGGATAAGGGGTGAAGGTTCGAGTTTTGTCGTGGTGCCTTCGCTGGTTGGCCAAGATCCCGACATCACCACACTTGCGAAGAACATCCGGTCGGCCGCGCTGAACGGTCGCAACACGGTTCAGCTGCCATTTGCCCCGGTCGATGCCGAGGTCTCGGACCAAGATGCGCAGAGCTACGCCGATGAGCTCAACGGCCGGATCGCTGCTGGCATCGAGGTCGCAATCGGTGGTGAGAAGAACACTCTGCCGGCGGAAACGATCGCTCCGGCGACAACGGTCGCATGGCGAGACGGCTCGTGGGACGTCGCCGTCGAGTTCGGTCGTATCGAGGCGGGGTTGGCACGAATGTTCCCCGACCCGGGTCAACAGGGAGGCGAAGCCTCCTTCGACGTGATCCCCGGCGACGGCGATGACGCCCCCAGGACGGTCATTGTCGTGCCGGGTCCACCAAAGACCGTGTGCTGTAGCGCTGCTTCAGTTCGGCGGATCGAACGGGCACTCACCTCTGAGCTCGATGTTGCCACGCTGGTCTACAAGAACGTCGATAGCGCTCGCGGCACGGAGTGGGCTCGGGAGTTGGGAATCACAGAGCTGGTTGGCTCCTTCACGACCAACTACACGCCGGGGCAGAACAGAAACATCAACATTCAACGGATCGCGGCGCTCACACAAGGTGTCATCCTCGAGCCGGGTGAGACATTCTCACTGAACGAGTTCGTTGGACGGCGAACAACCGAGAATGGTTTTGTACCAGCTGGCACGATCGTCAATGGACACCTTGTTGACAGCGTCGGCGGGGGTATCAGCCAGTTCGCCACGACGATCTTCAACGCCTCGTTCTTTGCTGGTCTCGAGTTCGAGTCTTATCAATCGCACTCCATCTACTTCAGCAGATATCCCTACGGGCGTGAAGCCACGATCTCGTGGCCTGCTCCACATCTGGAGATCCACAATCCCACTCCACATGCAGTATTGATCTGGCCAACGACAACCGACCGCTCGGTGACCGTCGAGCTCTTTTCGACCAAATGGGTCGATGTTGAACAAACCGGTCAAACCAAATCAACCATTGGCGTGGCCTGCACTCGGGTGACCACGCAGCGCACGCGTACCTTCGTCGCCGATGGCAGCGAAGATGTCGACTCGGTGTTTGCCACATATCGCCCGGAGGGGATCGGCTGCGATGGCAACCCGACGCAGAATCCCAATGAGGAACAGATCGAAGATCTCGAAGATGGCGAGGATCCCAACTTCGAGAATGGCACCACGACGACCACGGTCGATCCTGACGCCACAACAACCACCACCACCATCGATCCTGACGCCACAACAACCACCATCGCTCCTACCACGACCGTCGCTCCTACCACCACCGTCGACCCCGATAGCACCACCACGACGACAACGACAACGACAACCCTCGACCCGGGCACCACGACAACGACCACGACCACGACTGCCGGATAGGGCACACTTCACACGGTCGGTTTCGAGTCGGATCAGGGTCGATCACGCCGGGTCGATACGCTCCGTTCTGTGATCAATGTCGATACCGCCATCGTTGGCGCCGGCCCAGCTGGCGCAGCCGCCGCACACGCGCTCGCAACGGCTGGGCACGATGTGCTGCTGCTCGACAAGGCCACGTTTCCTCGCGACAAGTTCTGCGGTGACGGACTGACGACGTTGTGCCTCCGCCAACTCGAACAGATGCATTTCTCCGTCGAGCACATCCCATCGTTCACACCTGTTGCCGGAGCCGTCCTCCACTCACCGTCTGGTCGGCGACACGACATTTCGTTACCTCCAGGACCTGGCCTCTACGCAGCGGTCGCTCGCCGCGAAGAGCTCGACGCCGCTCTCGTCGAGTTCGCCGCAAACGCTGGGGCTACCACACGTTTCGGTTCGAAGATCATCGGTGTCGACCCGAGCGAAAACAACATTGTGCTGACCAGTGAGGGCGGAGCACAGATCACCGCCAATCAGTGCATCGCAGCAGATGGCATGTGGTCACCAGTACGCAAACTACTCGGACTCGATATGGAGAAGTACCGCGGCGAGTGGCACGCCTTTCGCCAGTATTTTGAAAACGTAGCCCCAGCAGCGGCTTCGGAATTGTGGATCTGGTTCGAGCCTGATGTGCTGCCGGGCTACGTGTGGTCATTTCCAGTCGGTGATGGTCGAGCGAACGTTGGGTTCGGCATTCTGCGTGGCGGCGATGTTTCGACACAGGACATGAACACGTTGTGGCCTGACCTGCTCGAGCGCCCGCACATCCGTGAAGTCATCGGGCGCCAGGCCCGTCCAGAATCGCCGCATCGTGCGTGGCCAATTCCGGCTCGTATCGATCAGGCTCCCCTCGTGGGGCCGAGAACCCTATTCGTTGGTGATGCGGCCACCGCATGTGACACCCTCACCGGCGAAGGAATCGGACAGGCGCTCCTGACCGGGCGCGAAGCGGCATCAGCGATCCTGACAGCCAGCGACGACTTCGCCACAGCAAGCGCCAACTACGAATCGGCGGTTCGCGGCGAACTGGTCGCCGATCACAAGATGGCAGCCATGCTCAGTCGGCTGATGACCTCGCCAAAGGTCGCCGAGGTCGTCCTTCGTGCGGTTGGCGCAAACGATTGGACTCGTCGCAATTTCGGCAGGTGGATGTTCGAGGACTACCCCCGTGCCATCATCGCCACCCCACGCCGGTGGCATCGCGGCATGTTCACCGGGCCAGGAGCCGACCTGCCCCAAAGTACTTGACGGGTCGAAGCGGGCCGGGCTGAAGCTTGTCTCAGCGGCTCACGATTGGAGATCCATGGTGCACGACCATGTGCCACCGATCGTCGCCATCGGAGACGAACGCGTTCAGGGCAGCGGTGGCCGCCGCGTTGCCCGCCTGATCCACGAGGTTTTCGTCCACAGACACAAACGCAAAGTTGCCCTCGACCATTACGTGTTCGTTGGTCAGGATCACTTGCAGGCTCTGTGGTCCACCGAAGATCCCGGCATATGACTCGATGATCTCGTCGGCGCCATGCAAGGTTGGCCAACCAGGATGTGTGCATGTGGCTCGCTCGCTGTGTTCCCAGACCAACGACATGAGGTCAAGGTCTTGGCGTTCGAACGCGTCGTAGTAGTCGGCATTCGCCGTCGAAACAGCGTCCGTTGGATTCTCGGGGGGTGCCACGCTCGCCAGGGTATGGCGAAACTGAGTTGAAGGGATGCCCCTCAGGCGGTTGCGCCCTCGCGGGCGTTCTTCAATCGTTTCGCCTGACGCGCTCGGGTGGTGCCATCGAGATTGACCTTGCGAAGACGAATATTGGCCGGGGTGACCTCGACGCACTCATCGTCGCCGATGGTCTCGAGCGCTCCTTCGAGCGAGAAGATTTTCGGTGGCGTCAGACGGACCGTGTCATCGGAAGACTGAGTGCGAATGTTGTCGAGCTTCTTCTCTTTGCAGACGTTGACATCCATGTCTTCGTTGCGAGGGTTCTCGCCGATGATCATGCCTTCGTAGACGTCGACGCTTGGCGGAATGTAGAACACTGCTCGTTCTTGCAGGTTCTGAATCGCGTTGATCGTGCTCGAGCCAGTGCGGTCGGCGACGATCGAACCCTTGTTGCGCATGCGGATTTCACCCTGCCATGGAATCCAGCCTTCGAACACGTGGTTTGCAAGGCCGGTGCCGCGAGTCTCGGTGAGGAACCCTGTCCGGAAACCGATCAATGCACGAGCCGGGACGATGTACTCGAGACGTACCCAGCCATCACCGTGGTTGGTCATGTTCTCCATCTTCGCCTTGCGCTCTCCAAGCATCTGCGTGATCCCGCCAACATGCTCTTCTGGGATGTCGATGGTGAGACGTTCGGTTGGCTCGTGAAGCGTGCCGTCTATCTCCTTGGTAAGCACCGCTGGTTTGCCCACGGTGAGCTCAAATCCTTCGCGACGCATCGTCTCAACCAGCACGGCGAGCTGAAGCTCACCACGGCCCTGAACCTCGAAGTTGTCAGGACGATCGGTTGGGAACATCCGGATCGATACGTTGCCCACGAGCTCTTTTTCGAGGCGATCCTGAATCTGTCGAGCGGTCAGCTTGGTGCCGTCTTTGCCAGCGAGCGGCGACGTGTTCGTGCCGATCGTCATCGACAACGTGGGTTCATCAACCGTGATGACCGGCAACGGCCTCGGATCCTCGAGATCGGCGAGGGTCTCGCCAATCATGATGTTCTCGATGCCCGAGATCTGCACGATCTCTCCGGGTCCTGCCTCATCGACCTCGGTGTTCGTGATGCCCTCAGTGACGGTGAGGGAGACGACTTTGGCCTGACCGATCGACCCGTCGGTCTTACACCACGCAACCTGTTGACCCTTGCGAACCGTGCCTTGCATCACGCGACAGATGGCGATTCGGCCAAGGTATGGCGACGCGTCAAGGTTCGTCACCCAAACCTGTGTTGGGTGGTCCTCTTCGAATTGAGCTGGCGGCACTGCCTCGATGAGAGTCTCGAAGAGCGGTGTCATGTCCGTTCCGGTCTCGTCGTCCATGCTGAGCTGGGCATAACCGAGGCGAGCAGCGGTGTACACGATCGGGAAATCGATCTGATCCTCATCAGCACCGATGTCGATGAAAAGGTCGTACACCTCGTCGACGACCTGGGCGATCCGCGCATCGGCGCGATCGATTTTGTTGATCACGAGGACCACTGGAAGGCCCAACTTCATAGCTTTGCCGAGAACGAAACGAGTCTGTGGCAGCGGCCCTTCGCTTGAATCGACGAGCAGAACAACGCCGTCGACCATCGTGAGCGCTCGCTCGACCTCTCCGCCGAAGTCGGCGTGACCTGGCGTATCGACGATATTGATCTTGGTATCGCCCCAATGCACGGCGGCATTGTTGGCGAGGATGGTGATGCCTTTCTCCTTTTCGAGATCGGTGTTGTCCATCACACGTTCGACCACTTCACCGTGGTCGCTGAACACACCACCTTGACGCAGCATGGCGTCGACGAGGGTGGTCTTGCCATGATCGACGTGGGCGATCATGGCGATGTTTCGAAGGTCTTCGCGTCGTTGCACCACACAACGGTAACGGGATTGGGGTCATCGACCACGCCATGGTCCATCAATAAGGGTCACAGTCATGTATCGACACATCCGATCGAGACCCCGAGTAGCCAACGCGGTCGCTTCGCGAGCGTCGCTCCCCTCCCGCCCTGGCCCCTTCCTCGCTGCTTGGGGGAATGCACATTGCGCTACTTCTACCGGGGCCTGCCCTTTGATGTGACGCCAGACACAGCAACCTGGCACCTTTTCCAAATAAGGGGTCAGGCCCCTTTCGGGGCAAAGGGGTCAGACCCCCTTGAAGCGACCGGGGCTGGGAGGGACGACGATCGGATCGGGGCGTCGGACGCGGAGCATTCAAGATGAAGCGGCGATGCGATCGCCGGGAAACAGGGTCGGGCTGCGACGGCGGGATCGAATAATGAGCAAGTATTGGCGGGAACCAAACACGGCCGGTGGACGTAGTAGGTATGAAGCCCACCGGCACCCTCTTGCCCTGAGACCAGGAGATCCACCAATGGCGTACCCCACTTCAACCCAACACTTGCAGCCTCGCTGGCTGCGTTTCTTGGCAATTCTGACGACTTTGGGGCTGATCTTGGCTGCGTGCGGATCCGACTCTGCTGACACCACGGCTTCGGCTACGACAGGCGCATCATTCGACAGTGGTGACAGCGGATCTGAACAGTCCAACGATGTCGCAACCGACGATTCGGCGCCGGCGGCAACGATTGCTCCAGAGGACACCAGCGCGGAGGCAGACTCCGACGACTCAGAGACTCTTGGGGCCGGTGGTGGCACTCCCCCACCGCTCAACACCCAACAACTCGGGCGAGAGATCATCTTTACCGCCACGATCAATGTTGGCGTGGACGATGTTGCCGATGCTGGCACCCAGGCCACCGACATCATCAATGATATCGGGGGGTTCGTCTTCGGTCAGAATACACAGGGCGGCGCCGAACCTCGCTCGACCATCACATTCAAGGTACGTCCGCAAGACTTCTCCGAAGCACTCGAACGCCTCGGCGGCATCGGTGAACTGCGCAACCAAACCGTGAGCACTGACGACGTCACCGAACGGGTCGTCGACCTCAACAGCCGTATCGAAGTCGCAGAACTCGGCGTGAACCGCCTTCGTGAAGCAATGGAGAACACGACGACACTGACCGACTTTGCCGAACTCGAGGGGCTGCTGCTCAGCCGAGAGAGCGACCTCGAGGTGATGCGTGGTCAACTTCGGACGATCCGCGACCGCATTGACCTCGCCACGATCACTCTAACGCTCGAGCAAGACCGGGTCGTCAACTCGATCAACCTGTTCTTCACCCTCTATGAAGGTCATGACGGCGGCACGTCCTGCCCTGGACGACCAGCCAACGAGACACTGTTCGAACCAGGCGACAAGGTCACACTGTGCTTCGAGTCGGGCAACGGCGGAGACCAGACGCTGACCGATGTCAACGTGACCGAGACGGTTCTTGGCCTCGACGGCGACAACCTGATCACCGTGTTCGGCGACAGTGACGCCCTGCAGCCAGGCCAGGTGGTCATTCAAGCATTCGAGCTCGAGGCCGAACGCGAACGCCTGTTGCGTCTCAGTGTGACAGCAACTCCAACCAATGGCATCACGTCAGAGCCAGCCGGGCCCGTAGTACGCGCTCAAGGGACTCCGGTCATCCGCGTCGACGAGGATGCCGTGAGTCCTGGCTTCAGCGATGGTTTCGACGCCGCCAGCAACCTCTTGAAACTGCTCGCAACCTTCGTTCTAGTGATGGCGGGTTTCGTTGTTCCTCTCTTGGTGCTCTTGCCTTTGCTGTGGCTCGCCTGGTTCGTGATTCGACGCTTTCGAAACACCCGCCAAGACCGTGAGGCGCAACGACTGGAACAAGCCGCCGAGATCAACCAAGCCAACACCCCGCCACCACCGGTCGCTGAAGAGCAGGCTGAGTCAAAGGACGAATAGACGACCGCTCCTGACCGGCCATCCCAACCCAGCACGACCCAACGTGGGTGGCCGGTCGAGTGTCTTTCAGTACTGTAGATACGCGTGGCACGACGAATTCGAGTTCCCAACACCTTCGAGCCAATCGACCAGGCCGTCGACGCTGCGTGGGAGAACCTTCGGGGCAACACAATTGCTGACCAGATCTTCTATGGCGCATCGGAGGCCGCCAACTTCTCGAAGATCTGGCATGCGCTCAGCCTCGCTCAGGCCCTTGCACTTCGCGATCCAAAACGCGCGCTCGCAACGAGCGCAGCACTGGGCATCGAGGCTGGCTTAGTAAACGGCCCAATCAAGTCCATCTTCGAGCGCGAACGACCACACGTCGACGAACGACCCATGAAGCTGCGGCAGCCGAAGACCTCTAGTTTTCCGTCGGGCCATGCAAGCGCCGCCGTCGTCGCTGCGTCGTTTCTGACCCCAGGGGTTCCTCGAGCTGGAAAGTTGGCCATTAGAACGCTCGCCGCCATCGTGTCGACCAGCCGAATACATGTGCAGATACACCACGCCACCGATGTTGCCGCTGGAGCAGCCACTGGATGGGCTCTTGCACGGGCTCTCAGGCCGATTCTCCAGCGCCTCCTGAAATAGCTGCGGACAACACACCTCTTGCAAACTCAGGCAATGTTTGAAGCGTTGGAAGTCGAACGCTTCAAACGCAAATGTGAGGTTGCTTTGGGCTGACGACTTCGGGAGCGAGTTATGAAATCGCGGCGGGGATTGCGTCTTCGTCGGGGAGCAGGTCGTGTGTTGGCACTGCAGCCAGGATCGTTCGCACGTCGAGTAGCAGGTCGGTGACCTCGCCTGCCGACATGAGTTCGCGCGACATGGTCGTGCCCAAACCAGCGTCGATAAGGGCGATTGCCTCGGCAATGTTGACTTCGAGTGTGTCTGTCATCTCATTCACCTTTCATGGCAACCGGACTGGTGGATGCAACTAGGTGTCCCTCGTCCGCATTCCCTAACTGCACAGTAGCGCCGTCTGCACCATGACAAACAGCGCGACCGTGCTTTGTTGTTCGCCATCGTCAAGAATCCACCCACAGCTTTACGAATAGTTGAAGGAAACCAGCAATGCAGGTAGAGAACCAGGCAGGTTTCGTCATCGGAGCCGCAGCCGGCGTGGGCGGGCTTCAGAGACGTCTCTTGGGCTGACATGTCAACGTTCATTCCTGCACGACTTGCGGCGCTGCATCACTCGACACCAGTCGGGGCGTTCGTCGAGCTCGAACAACCAGCGACCTACACGACCCAACGCTGGTCCGACGTGGTCGAAGGTGCAGGCTTCGCCATTTCGGGTGAACGATTGTGGACTTTGGCAGACCATGTCCGACCTGGCATGCGAATGTTGATTTGTGGCCTGAATCCGTCGCCAGCGTCAGCCGACGGCCAGGTGGCCTTCGCCAAACCGGGCAACCGATTCTGGCCGGCCATGCTCGGCGCTGGGCTCGCCGACCGTGATCGAAATCCAGCGGCGCTGCTGCGAGATCAGCGAATCGGCATGACAGACATCGTGAAGCGGACCACGAGGCGGGCGAGCGAACTCGACCCGTCGGAGTACGTCGCCGGGCTTGCACGGCTGAACCGTCTCGCACGCTGGCTCCAACCCGCTTCGTTGTGTTTCATCGGACTAGCAGGTTGGCGCACCGCGGTCGACAAACGAGCCAAACCCGGGTGGCAAGACCCCCTCGTCGGTGGTCGCCCAGCCTACGTGATGCCCTCGACCAGCGGCCTCAACGCGAGGTC
>Ga0209344_10005215_pt1 | contig 11338 bp, 8 predicted proteins | sample Cruoilmetagenom6_FD_187293 | JGI IMG/M metagenome (GOLD analysis project Ga0209344, IMG submission 187293) | Oil polluted marine microbial communities from Coal Oil Point, Santa Barbara, California, USA - Santa Barbara Oil Seep Sample 6 (SPAdes)... | ecosystem: Environmental > Aquatic > Marine >...
GGCCAGCAAGCGGAGGATCTCGATGTAGAGCCAGACGATGGTGATCATCAAGCCCCACGCGCCGACCCATTCCATGTACTTGGGGGCCTGCGCGTCGATGCCCTGCTCGATGAACTGGAAATCGAGGATGAGGAACAGGCTCGCCAGCCCGATGATGAGGACGCTAAACCCGATGCCCATCGGCCCTGCATCGGCAAAGCCGTTCCAGATCTGGATGCCGAGCATGCCCAGGACGAAGAGCGCCACGATGTAGGCGAGCAGCCCCATCACAGCCGTGATCATGATCTTCTGGAAGACGGGGCCCACGCGGATCACACCGGTCGCATAGCCAAAGAGCATCGCGCCCGTGACCGCAAAGGTCGCTACGGCGGCCTGGACCGCCAGCATGACCATCGGGCTCATGCTCCCGTCAGCCGCGGGCGGGATGTACTGCATCGGGATATAGAAGGTCGCCGCGCCGACAAACGCACCCTCGAGCACCGCGTGGAGCGGCGCGATGATGGGGGCGGTCTTGGGCTTGCGGTAGATGACCAACGAGACGACGATCCCGCCGACAAATGCGCCGATCATCACCGGCATCACCCAGCCAGGAAAGCTACCACTGGCCGCGAATGCACGGTTGAGGGCTTGCCAGGTCAAGATCCCGACCGCAGCCACGATCGAGAGCAGGATGCTCGTGGCCGTGACGGTGCCCCCGAGGGTCATGACTCGGGCTTGTTCGACGCCGAAGGTCCGCTCGGATTGCAGGACGCTCATGGCCGGGTTTCGTGATTGCAAAATACTCATGTGTGTTCTCCGTAAAGATACCCTTTCCAGTATTTTAGTACTGGCTCAGGGGGTATTGGGTTCATCGGCTGATTGATTTTACCAACGCCTCAAAATCGCTCACGACACTGCTCTAGATGCGGTCCATCGTGTAGTTGGGCGATTCTTTGGTGATTTTGATGTCGTGAGGGTGGTTCTCGACGACTGTCGCCCCCGAGACCCGGACAAACCGGGCGTCGGTGCGGAAGCTGTCGATCGTGGGGCACCCGCAGTAGCCCATGGCCGATCGCATCCCGCCAACGAGCTGGTATACGAACTCGGCCAGTGTCCCGCGATACGCCACCAAGCCCTCGACCCCTTCGGGGACAAACTTCTGCGGGGCTTTGCTCAGGGACGCAAGCTTGTCGGCTTGGCGGTAGCGATCGGCCGAGCCGTTGTTCATGGCGCCTTCTGAGCCCATCCCGCGGTAGCTCTTGTAGCGACGACCGCCGGAGATCACCAACTCGCCCGGGGACTCATCGAGCCCGGCGAACAGCGAGCCCATCATCACGCAGTGGGCACCGGCGGCGATCGCCTTGGCGATGTCCCCGCTCAGGCGGATCCCGCCGTCGGCGATCACGGTGATGTCTGAGCCGATGGATCGGAGCCCGTCGACCGCGTTCATGATGGCCGTCACCTGAGGCATTCCCACCCCGGTGACCACGCGGGTCGTGCAGATCGAGCCCGGGCCGATCCCGACCTTGATCGCGTCGGCCCCCGCCTTGGCCAGCGCGATGGCGGCTTCGCCCGTCGCGATGTTCCCGGCGATCACCCCGATGTCGTACTTGGCTTTGATCTCTTTGACCGCTTCGATCACCGCGCCCGAGTGCCCGTGGGCGGTATCGACCACCAGCACATCGACCTCGGCTTCGATTAAGGCTGCGACGCGGTCCATCTGGTTCGGACCGACCGCTGCCCCCACCCGCAGGCGACCGCGCCCATCGACACACGCGTTGGGGAACTGGGACTGACGCTCGATATCGCGCATGGTGATGAGCCCATCGAGACAGCCGGCATCATCGACGAGCAGCAGCTTCTCAACCTTGAGCTGGTTGAGGATGCCCTCGGCTTGCGCCAAAGTCGTCCCAGCGGGGGCGGTGACCAAGTTCTCGCTCGTCATGATCTCGCTGATCGGGGTTGTCTCGTCTTGGGCGAACTTGAGATCGCGCCTCGTCAGGATGCCCATCAGCTTGCCCTTGGAGCGGACATCGTCCGAGCCGTCGGCGGTGATGGGGAACCCGGAGACCTTGTATTCGTGCATCAGCTCGATGGCCCGGCTGACGGTGTCGGTCGGTCCCAGGGTGATCGGGTCGGAGATCACGCCGTTGGCGGAGCGCTTGACCTTGACGACCTCGCGGGCCTGGGCCTCGATCGAGAGGTTCTTGTGGATGATCCCGATCCCGCCCTCTTGGGCCAGCCCGATCGCCAGCTCGGACTCGGTGACGGTGTCCATCGGGGCCGAGACCATGGGGATATTGAGGGTGATGTCCTTGGTCAGGCGCGTCGAAGTGACGGCCGTCGCGGGCATGACATTGGACGCCTGTGGGATCAGCAGCACATCATCGAAGGTGATGCCTTCCATGACGATTTTGGATGCTGAACCGGCGGATTGTGATTTTGGGGTGGTCTCCATGGGAGAGTATCCCATGCTGGTGGGGCCGTGTCTACTCGGGGGGTTGATCTTGCTATCCTCTTTACACTATGGATGCCAAATTGGTCGCAAATCCCGGTCCCCGATCGTCCCAGAACTGGTCCGTCGAGTTCCAATCCGGCTGCCCGCTGGACCTCGATGGGCTCGGGTTCGACGGCGAGTGGGTCGTGCCCGATGGGCTCGGCGGTTTCGCGATGGGCACGGTCTGCGGGCTGGGCATGCGTCGATACCACGGCTTGCTGTGCGCGTCGCTCTCGCCCCCGGTCTGCCGGGTGATGCTGCTCAACGCCTTTGACGAATGCGTGCATATCCCGGGCGGCGATCCAGAGACCGGCGAGGACCTCGATGCTCGGCTTACGGGCTTCCAGTTCGCCGACCAAGAGCCCCCGATCGAGAACCCGTATCTGGTTCGTTTCGAGAAGGGGATCGACTCGTGCCAGTGGAGCTACGAGATCCCCGTGCATGGCGGATGCGTCCGGATCCGCAAAGCGTTGACAATCGCCGATGGCGTGGGCGGGTGCCGGGTGGAGTACGCGATCGAGTCTGATCTACAGAGTTCAATGCCCGTCACGATCGAGCTTCGGCCGCTGGTCTCGATGCGGGATTTCCATGAGCTCAACCATCCGGGGACGATCAGCACGGGCGATTTTGCGGTGGATCGTTCTGATTCCGAGTTCGGTTCGAGTGTGAAGATCACGCGATCGGGCTTTGAGCCGTCGCTCGAACTCCGAGCCGATGGGCTGGCGTGGGAAGCGAACCCGGCGATCTGGCGCGGGATCAGCTACGACCACGAGACCCGCAGGCAGCAGGGCGACCAAGAAGACCTGCTGTGCCCGGGTGTGTTCTCGGCCAAGGTCATGCCCAACGAGCCGACGATCATCGAGATCGAAGCGCGTGTCAATGGTCAGCCCGAGATCGACTGGGAAGTGTGCTCAAAGGCGAAGCAAGCACGGGTGGGGTCTGCGATCGAGCATGCACTGGCATCGGCGGGGAATCCTCAGGAGGCTAGGCTGTACGAGGGGATCGCCAAGCTGGCGCAGTCCGCGGACGATTTTATTGTTCGGCGCCTCAGTGGAGAAGAGCGCGGGAAAGCCGAAGATTCGGTCTCGGTGCTCGCGGGGTACCCGTGGTTCTCGGATTGGGGACGCGACACGATGATCGCGCTGCCCGGGCTGTTCTTGTGCACCGGGCGTTTCGACGAGGCGCATCAAACGCTGACGACCTTCGCGGGCGCCATCGAGCACGGCTTGATCCCCAATCGCTTTGACGACGCCGGGGGCTCGTCGCACTACAACACGGTCGACGCGTCGCTATGGTTCGTACACGCCTGTCGACAGTGGGAGCTGGCAACAGGCAAGGGCGTTGGCCAAGACTTGATCGATGCGTGCGATCAGATTATCAATGCGTACATCGCCGGCACGATCCACGGCATCGGGCTCGACGAAGCCGACGGCTTAATCACAGCCGGCGATGAGAACACCCAGCTCACCTGGATGGACGCGCTCCGCGATGGCGTCGCCTTCACCCCAAGGCATGGCAAGGCCATCGAGATCAACGCTCTATGGATCAACGCGATCGTTGCTCGCACGGAACTCGATGCATCGCGACCAGAACTCCAAGCCCGCGTCGATCTCGCGCGTCAATCGCTGAAGACCAAGATGGGTGTCGGCCCCGGAAACGGGCTTGTCGATTGCCTGACCAACGATGCACCGTCGAATGAACTCCGCCCCAATCAGATGTTCGCGCTCTCGCTCGCCGGTGTTGGGCTGCCCAAGCCGATGGGCAAGCGGGCGATCGAAGCGGTGGCCGGAGCATTACTCACGCCGGTCGGGCTGCGGACGCTGGATCCCGAGAACCCGCACTACTACGGGCACTATAAAGGTTCAATGACCGATCGCGATCGCGCCTACCACAACGGCACCGCGTGGCCCTGGCTGCTCGGGCCATACTGCGAAGCGGTCCTCCGCGTGAATGATTTCAGCGAAAGCGCACGACAAGAGGCCCAAGCAATCATGCTCGGGCTCGTTGATCGAATGAGCGACGACGGCGTTGGGCAGCTCTTCGAGATTTACGACGGGGATGCGATCGACGGGCACCACCGAGCGCACGGCTGCCCGGCGCAGGCATGGTCGATCAGCGAGGCGCTGCGGGTGCTGGTGCTGAGCTGTCAGCGATGATCTGATTTAGCACTTGCGATCGGGCGTAGCTTTCATGAGCTGCGCGCCGTCTTCGGGGCTCATTGAGCCCTCGGCGATGTAGGCCGCGATCTCGCGCCGGGATTGCTCCTGCTCTTTGACTGTGGACATGCGGCGCATGGCCTCAAACGAAATCGCGACGATGGCGACCAAGAGCCCCCCGCCGACGGCGATGATGGGGATCAACAACCCGGGTTCATTGGCGACAGAATCAATGATGCTTGACATGGTCCGTTTCCTCTGCGAGTGGTCCGCGGCTTAGCCGCAGCAGCTGCGTCCGTTGTTTTGCTTGGAGGATGCGAGGAGCTTCTCGCCCTGCTCGGGGGTCATCGAGCCCTCGGCGATGTAGGCCGCCACTTCGCGCCGGGTGCGTTCGCCGGCCAGACGGGCGATCATCCCGGTGAGGGCTTTGACGATCGACATGATGGTCACCGCGGTGAAGATGATGAGGAGGATCATGATTTCTTCACGATCGATGATTTGGCTGATGATGTCTTCCATTGGGGGTCTCCGTATCGAGCGGTCGGCTGGCGGGTCGGTACTGACGGGTCTGTACCGTCCGCATCGCGAGCGAGCCGGGCTCGATGAGCTTATTGGGAGATCGTCGCCTGCAGTTTCATCGGCTCGATCTCTGCATCAAGTATATCAAGGATTCTTTGATTCTGGCTCGGAATCCTTGATTTTGGATGGTTTGGATGTGCGTAAGGGCTGTTCTGGGCTGGATTTCCATCCGGTGCCGCACTCTGGGCAGCGCGGGGCATCGAGGCTCGCGCTCATGTCGTAGCCGCACACCCCGCAGTGCCCGCCGTACCAGGTCTTGCGTCGCTTGGCCAAGATCGGCAGAAACACCGCCGGCCCGAGCGCAAAGACCCCTACAAAGCCGCAGACGGTCAATGCCCAGTAGGTCCCCGCCCAGCAGTAGCAATCGGTCTTTCTCCGGACCATGTAATCGAGCGGGATCAGCAGGGCGATCTCGATGATGGTGCCGATGAAGAGTTTCTTGGCAAGCCGGGCGAGGAGGGTCTCCTTAGGCCCGGGCTTGGCGAACTTGATCAGCAGCGGCGTCGCCACGAGCCAAGAGATCGAAATCAGGATTCCGGCGGCGATGTACGGATGGTTTTCTGCTTGGTCCCACATAGGCAGCGATCGGTCGAGGGCGTCTTCTGAGAAGCCGTAGATCCCCATGATGAGGGCGAACACCAGCACCCCGATCGTGCCCCCGGCGATGAAGAGGCTCTTGCTGACCGATCGCCCGTGGGCCGACGCGAGCCCGGGCTGTCTGCACGGGAGCATAAAGATCATCTGGGCGATGGTGAGGGCCAAGATCCCGCCGCTCGCCACCATCAGATACTCGGCGTTCGTCAGCATGTCCCAGTACTCATCGAGCGTAGGCCACTGGCCGAGGATCCCTTTGGGGATCAGTGCGTCTGTCTGATCGCCGTTGATATCGGTGGTGTCGAGGTTCGATTGCGAGACATAGAGGAACGCTTGGACGAGGTAGAGCATGATCGCTTGAGCGATCCAGAACACAGACAGCAGCACCCACTTGGGCGTGCGGGTGAGCCAGTCGTTGTTTTTCGCGTGCGTTGGGTTCATCTGATTACCACCCGTACATGGATTGTTTGATGATCCCGAGCCAGGGCGAGTAGAAGGCCCAGGACTCGAGCGAGAGCGAGCCGTTGCGTCCGCCGGCCTTGGTTGTCATCCTCCGGACCCAGTGCGGCGGGTCGAAGTCGTGGAACTCTTGGTCGATGTGGGCCTCGGGCATCAGGATCTGGGCCATCTCGTGGGGGCGGGCGTTGTCGAGCAGCGATGGCGGGGCGTCGTCGCCGACGATGCCGATGCGGGTGCTGCGTGAACCCATGAGCCGAACGATCCGGATGGGTTGAGCCGGTTGGCCGGGGCGATTCGGGCGGATGTGTAGGTCCAGCAGCGGCGTGATGCTGATGGTTCGTGTGGGGCGGGCCTGGAAATCCCGTCGCTCGGTGTCAGAAGTGGCCATCGATGGGGGCATGTCGTTGAGCTTGAGCTTGACGCCTTTGATCTGCCCGCTGATCACGAGCTTGACCTGATCGGCTTCGAAGGTCCACGGCTCACCATCGTGGGGCTGGATCTCAAAGCGGGCGGGATCGGTGCCCGGGAACTGCTTCACGCTCGTGGCGCCGATCGGCGGGGCGTAGCTCATGACCTCGTCGTGGGTGGGGGCGATGCACAAAATCCCGCGTGCGTGCATGGAATCGAGGATCAGCGTGCGATCGAGGGCGTTGATCGTGCACATCACCCCGGGCAGGTTGCGTCGGCTCGCCTGGGTGGCTTGGTAGGGATCCATCGCCGCCGAGCCGACAAGGGCATCGACCCGATCGGCTTCGGTAAAGCTGCTGGGCCAGTTGATCACCGTCAGATAAGCTGTTTGGCGAGTGTGCACAACGCAAGTATAACGAGCGATAAGAGGGTGGATGGCTCAACTCATGGTTGATGGAGCCACGGGGGGCGTCTGATAAAGAAGAGTCTGAGGCGGTCTGGGCACCGAATGTCTTTAAAGAGCAGTGGAAAAGGTGGTTCTCTGATCACGAAATTTCGGTTTTTTTTTGTTTCAAAGCAACCATTCTTCGGCTATATTGGGTTGGCGAGGGGACATCGCTGTCTAAATAGAAGAATGGGTAGCTTTGAGGGGTGCATCCCCTCCAGGAGAGCAGACAATGAGCCAACAAAGAGAGATTTCACAGAGCATTCGCATGAAGACGCGGGTCGCGTTTTTGATCGCTACAGCGGGCTTGGCGGCGCATGCCGTGGCGAGCGAGCCGCTCAGTTTTACAGATGAAGCCGTCGCACGCGGCGTCGATTTCCACATCGGGTTCAACTATGCGCAGTTCGGCGCGGGGTTGATGCTCCTGGACCTCAACGGCGATTCACACCTCGATATCGTCGTTGCCGGCGGGCTGGGTGATGTCATCGGCGTGTTCGAGAATGATGGCACGGGGCATTTCACAGATCGCACCGCCGTGGCGAACCTTGGGCAGAGCTCAACTTCCTCGGGGATGTCAGCCGCGGACTATGACAACGACGGAGATTTGGACTTCTTTGTCAGTGGCTGGATGAGCTCGAGCCGGCTGTTTCGCAATGACGGGAACTTCCAGTTCACGGATGTTGCGCTCCAGGCTGGTGTGAAGACCGATTGTCCGCTGATGTCAACGACATGGGGTGATATCGACGGCGACGGATTCTTGGATATGTACGCCGCGGTGCGGACGCTGACTTTCGCGGATGAAACACAGAACTTTATGTTCCACAACAACGGCGATGGCACCTTCAGCAACCGGGCGGTTGAGCTCGGCGTTGATGCTGAGCTCGACCCCACACTGCTCGCGGCTTTCTTTGATTACGACCGCGACGGGGACGACGATCTCTACCTCGGTACGGATAAGGGCACCCACAACGGGATCAGCAATCGTTTGTTCCGCAACGAGAAATCGGGCTTTGTAGAGGTGACCAAGAAGACCAACACCGCGGCCAATATCGATTGCATGGGCATCGCGGTCGGTGATCTGGACTTTGACGGCTTGTTCGATATGTACCTGACCAATATCTCTGTTGGCAACAAGCTCCTGATGAATGATGGAAGCGGCGTCTTTGTTGATCAAACCAAGAGCGCGGGCATGGGCAACTTCCATATCGGATGGGGGACCGTGTTCGCTGATTTCGATAACGATACAAATCTCGATACCTACCTCTGCAACATGCTCGGGGACAACAAGCTCTACCGCGGTTCGCAGGTTTGGCCATTGATCGATGAAGCCGCGACCGCCGGCGTCAATGTCGAGGAAGATGTCTTCTGTGTCGCCATCGGTGATGTCGATGGGGATCATGATCTCGACATGCTCGTCGGGACCAGCAACGACGGATTGCACCTCTTTATCAACAACTCGCCCGACGCCGCGACGAACAACTATGTTCGTCTCAATGTGGTCGGCGAAGTCGATAAAAACATCTTTGCAATCGGGACAACGGTCGAGGTCGATACCGGCTCGATGACACAGATCCGCGAAGTCCGCACCGGTGCCAACTACAAGGCTCAGGACGAGTACACACTCCACTACGGGCTCGGTGATGCAAGTTCAATCGACGAGGTTCGGGCGATCTTCCCCGGGGGGCTGACCCGCACCTTTACCGATGTGCCTATGAACGGCGAGTGGACCCTTTACCGTCAAGACCGTGTTGGTGATGTTGACGGCAACGGGTGTGTCGATCTCAGCGAGTTTTCGATGGCGATCCAGGCGATCTCCAAGCCGGGCGTGCACCTCGAAGTCGGTGATGAGATCTTCGATGCCAACGGCGACTTCGTGATCGACAGCTCGGATATCATGGCTCTGCTCAGCAAGATCTGTGCTCAGAAGTACTCCGGACGTGTCTTCCAGGGACCATAAGACTGACTCCATTGTGATTCCATCTGCCCGCCTGATCAGTTGATCAGGCGGGTTTTTTATTGGGATCTCTTTGTTGGGATCAAGGGGCTCGGCGTAGAGCGCAGGGGTCAGGGCGCAGAAAAAACCGGACACGGGCTCTCGCCTTCCCGTGTCCGGTTCAGGTTGCGAGCTTCCTAAAAAGCTGGCTTCCTTCCCGAAACCCCGGCTGGGCGTTAAGCCCAGTCGGGGAGCAGTGTCAGGTCGGTTGGGGACGATAACGATCCTCCCTGACACTGTGTGCTGTCTGATCTGCCCGGTGCATGCCAACGCATCGCGTGGGGCCGATCTTGCCTGAGTTCCCACCCGGCGTGTGTTCTCGTCTTCAGTCTTTCGTCTCTCGGAGGGTTGCAGATGGGGGATGGGGCTGAGTTGGGGTCAACGACGCCGATCCACTGAGGCATCCATCACAATGCCCGAGCCCCATCCCTTATCTGCACCGGAGTCCCTCCTCGAGTGATCTGTTCGGTTGGTGTCTCATATGGTCGTCCTGTCCTTGTCGTGCCTGGTTCGGGTAATCAGATGTCAGCGATGGCGCGGCGGATTGCTCGTTTGAGTCCGCTTGGAGTGGTGTTCCACGCTGAAGATTCAGTTGTGCTTTCGTGTGCGGCGGCTGCCGCGTTGTCTCCCAGAGTGACCCGTGTGTGTGTTGGGTCTTGATCGTTCTACACCATGCCTTTCGCAACCAACGCATGGCTGGTTTCCGCTGTTTGCGGAATTGAAACGGAAGAAACACGGATATGGCGAATCTAAGCGAAGCGACAAATAGAAAATAGAAATAAAAAACGCTCTGTATATCCCAAATTCGCAGATTCAAGACCGAGATTGGGCGTCGAGAAAATTCGGAATCTCAAAGTGCACAATTCTTGTGCGTGTTCTGGAACCCGGCCTGGATCGGTATTGAGATGGGATAAATGATCGGCTCCATCCTCGGTCAAGTGCAACAGGTCGGGCGCGAATCCCATATGATGAGTCCATGGAATCTGCCGTGCGAGAACCGAATATCCAGCGAACAGACCGGCTCGATGCCTGCCATGTGTGCGGCTTGGTGCACCGGGTGCCTCCGGTGGATCCTCGATCGGTCGCGCGATGCACGCGCTGTGAGGGTGTGATTCGGCACGGGGCACACCCCAAATCAAGGGGGCGTGCATCGGCCTTTGCCCTCGCGGCCCTGGCGTTGTACCCGCTGGCGATGACCTTGCCGGTGATGGAGATCGAGCGGTTCGGGCACGGATCGGCGTCATCTATATGGGGTGGAATGGTCGGTCTACTGAGCGAGGGGCACTGGTTCGTCGGCGGGGCGGTGCTGCTGTTTTCGGTGATCGCCCCGATCGGCAAGCTGGTGATGATCCTCGCCCTGTGTCTGGGGGCGGGGAATGTCACGCTCCAGGATCAGGCCCGGATCTATCGGCTCGTCGAGTTCGTCGGGCGCTGGGGGATGGTGGATGTGCTGCTCGTGGCGCTGGTGGTCGCGGTGGTCAAGCTGGGGGATCTGGTGCAGGTGACGCCGGGCCCGGGGGTGGTGGTCTTTGGGGGCGTGGTGGTGCTGAGCCTGATCGCATCGAGCGTGTTCGATCCGCGATCGATCTGGGAAGAAGTCCTAGAAGAGTGAGGTTTTGGAATGAGTGAGACAAACGAACAGCCCATCTCCCAATCGATCCCCACCGCGATTATCCGCCGACGGCGGGTCTCGTTCGCGTGGATTGTCCCGCTGCTGGCATTGGCCGCGGTGGGCTATGTGGTGTGGTCGCAGGTGAGCCATGAGCGGGGGATGATGGTGACGATCCGGTTCGATCAGGCTCAGGGCATCAAGCCGGGCGGGCAGCTCGTGCATCGCGGGGTGCCGGTGGGGGTGGTGCGATCGGTCGTGCTGTCTGAGGATCTCTCTGGGGTGGAAGTGCAGGCGGAGCTGATGCCCGAAGCCGAGGGCCTGGCGCGGGCGGGGACGAAGTTCTGGGTGGTGCGGGCGCGGGTGAGCTTGTCGAGCGTGGCCGGGCTCGAGACCTTGATCGGACCCAACTACATCGCGCTGACACCCGGGGCGATGGATCAGCCGATCGAGACTTCGTTTGTGGCCCTCGATGGACCGCCGGCCACGGGGCCATCGGCGGACGGTTCATTGCGATTGGTCCTGGTGTCGGATCGGCTCGGGACCTTGTCGGCCGGGAGCCCGGTGCTGTATCGCGAGATCCGGGTGGGCACGGTGCGTGATGCGCAGCTGACCAACG
>Ga0209344_10005216_pt1 | contig 11337 bp, 13 predicted proteins | sample Cruoilmetagenom6_FD_187293 | JGI IMG/M metagenome (GOLD analysis project Ga0209344, IMG submission 187293) | Oil polluted marine microbial communities from Coal Oil Point, Santa Barbara, California, USA - Santa Barbara Oil Seep Sample 6 (SPAdes)... | ecosystem: Environmental > Aquatic > Marine...
CAATATCTACACGAGGTGTATCGTTATCTCCTTTTACTACTTTGTATGGTACGCGTTCTGCTTCTTTTTTAGATTCAGAATATTTATTACCCATAAAACGTTTAATAGAATATACCGTTTTTGTAGGGTTTGTTACTGCTTGACGCTTTGCTGGGTCACCAACTTTAATCTCGCCTCCTTCTACAAAAGCGATAACAGATGGCGTTGTACGCTTACCTTCTGCATTAGGAATTACAACTGGCTCATTTCCTTCCATTACAGAGACACAAGAGTTGGTTGTTCCTAAATCGATTCCAATAATTTTACTCATAATAATATTTGTTTTTATAGATTTCCATCTTCACGGAAAACGTTGTGTTCAATTTTTAAATTCGAAATGTATAAGACAATGATTATGCCATGACAAAAAATATGACACGATGTCAGATAATAATCAAAAAGGCTTACCAATTTTTAATTAAATAAAACAATGAGTATTGTTTAAAAGACATATAAAATCAATACTTTTCGAATAGAAACATGTAAAAACACTCTTATTAAAGTATTTAATTTCAACACGTTACAAAACAACTGAAAATTATTAAAAGTTGAATTTAATTGTTAAAAATGATGAAAAATTCATTTTTTAAAAGTATATTTATAATAATATGAACCCAAATTATTAATATTATGAAAAAATTTTACATTCTAATTTTCTTTTTATCAAGCATTCTCACTTATGGTCAGTTAAGTGAAAATTTTGATGCTTCGACAGATTTACCTACTGATTGGGCTACATTTATTGGTGCAAATGGCTTAGGTACCGGATTTGATTGGATGACCTCTGATATTCGTTATAGTTCTGCAGGGAATTCAGCATTTGTAAGATACGAGCCAGTTACTGGTGGACTTGCTGAAGATTGGTTGGTTACTCCAATGATAGATCTTACAAATTATACAGGAAGTTCATTGTCTTTTTATGGTGGACAACAGTATACTAGTGATTATGGTACTGCCTATTATGTTAGAATCTCTACAGGTACACAAACAACCATTTCAGATTTTACAGATACGGTTGCAACCTATTCAGAATCAGATTTTTCCGGAGCAGCAGATGGAACAGATTTATTGCCTTCTGATTTAAAAACAATAGATTTATCTGCTTACGATGGTGATCAAATTTATATTGCCTTTGTCATGGAACAAAATGATGGTGATAATTGGTTTATTGACGATGTAAATGTTACTGGAACCCTAAGTACAACTTCATTTAGTATTGAATCTTTTTCAATGTATCCTAATCCTACTAAAGGTGTTTTAAATATCGATTCGAATGCACAAATAGTATTAATTGAAGTTTATAATATTTTAGGTGATTTAGTGAAAACTGCTGCAAACTCAAATAAAATTGACTTATCAGATCTTTCTATTGGACCTTACTTTGCAAGAGTATCATCTGATAACGGAAAAGTATTGATGAAAAAAATAATGAAAAACTAAGCTGTTTTTTACTATTAATTATTATAAAAGCACCTTTAACAAGGTGCTTTTTTTTACCCTAAAACAAACAGAGAACTTAAAATCTTAACTTATATTTGTTTCTCATTCAAAACAGTTTCATAAATGGAATGTATTTCAGTTTTCGACATGTTAAAAATAGGTGTTGGTCCATCTAGTTCCCACACTTTAGGTCCTTGGCGAGCAGCAGAGCGTTGGATAAAAGAACTAAAAGCTAATAATACATTTGATAAAGTAGAAAGCATTCATGTAGATCTTTATGGTTCCTTATCGCTTACAGGAAAAGGACATGCAACAGATTATGCAGTTATGCTAGGTTTGTTTGGTAGTGATCCTGAAACAATTCCAACCGAAACAATTCCTCAAGTTATTTCAAACATTAAAAATACCAATACGCTACTATTCAATAAAGAGAAAGCTTTGCCGTTTAATCCAGAAACTGATATTGTTTTCAACCGAAAATTCCTTCCGTTTCATTCTAATGGAATGATTTTTACTGCTATGATAGATGGCAAGAAGAAAAAATCTACATTCTACTCTATAGGTGGTGGATTTGTTGTTAAAGAAGAGCGTACAAATCATAAAAGAAATTTTGAGATAAAATGCTCCTTTCCTTACCCTATTGATAAAGGAACCGAGCTTTTACAATTTTGTAATGATTTAAATTTACCAATTTCTCAAGTGGTTTTAGAAAATGAAAAATCGATTCGTGAAGAAGAAGAAATAGATAAAGAATTACAGCGTATTTGGGACACCATGTTAGAATGCATGTATATTGGCTGCCATACAGAAGGCAATCTTCCTGGAGGCTTAAATGTAAGACGTCGAGCTTTCGATATGAATCAAAATTTAAAAGGTGACAAACCCTACTCTAATCCTGTAGAATGGATTTATTCCATAAGAAATACCGAAGTTAAGTTTAGACAGATTATTAAATGGGTTAGCTGTTTTGCACTAGCTGTGAACGAGGTTAATGCCTCTTTAGGTCGCGTTGTAACTGCACCAACAAATGGAAGTGCTGGAGTTATTCCTTCAGTTTTAATGTATTACTTAGTGATTGAAAATCATGATGGTAATTTTGAAGACATTAAGAAATTTTTATTGGTAGCTGGAGAAATAGGTAGCATCTTTAAAAAAGGAGCTACAATAAGTGCTGCTATGGGAGGCTGTCAAGCAGAGATTGGTGTAAGTTCTGCAATGGCTGCTGGAGCTCTAACAGAACTACTTGGTGGTACGCCAGAACAAGTATTAATTGCTGCTGAAATTGCCATGGAACATCATCTTGGATTAACTTGCGATCCTATTGGTGGTTTAGTCCAAATACCATGTATTGAACGTAATGCTATGGGAGCCATTAAAGCTATTAATGCTGCAGAATTAGCTTTAGATACAGACCCTAAAAACGTAAAAGTACCATTAGACAAAGTTGTACAAACTATGTGGGAAACAGCAAAAGATATGAATTCTAAATACAAAGAAACTAGCGAAGGTGGACTTGCTGTTGGCGTAAATATGGCAGATTGTTAGCTTCGACTACGCTCAGCTACCATTTGAAACTTAAAAATAAATAGCAAGTATTAAAAAGTCTAAAATACTATTAATAAAATTCTGTAAACTGAGACTACATACTATTCATGACAACCTTTTCTTCTTCTAGTATCTATTAAGTAAATAATCTTCCAGTTTCCATCATCATTAAATAACTGAAAAGAATTAACGCCACAATGACTAAACTGGCCATTAAACCAAAATTCATAAGATGTCCAAACATGAGCCATCGTTCCATCAACCTGAATGTTATAGTCTAACAAACGCTCATCCCATTTCTGGTCAGCTGGTCTATTGGCAATGGCTTGAATTAATTTTGAAGAACTTTCAGTTACTAGCATACTTTTTCCTTCTTTATCTTTGTATGTCGTTTGTGTTGTAAATTTATCAATCATAACCGATTTCATTAAAGTGGTATCTCCTTTATGAAACCCTTCAAAAAAATTATCAATTGCTAATTTCACTTGCGCTTTTTCATCGTTTTGAGCAGTAATAGTCGTTGTTATTATTAACACTAAAAAAGTAATTATTCGTCCCATATTGAATTTGTTTTCAACTAAATTAATTGAACAACTAGTTATTATAAAGACTTTAAAGAAAAATTTAACATTAAATATCTAATTTAGTACTTTTACAATCTATAAAAATCAACCACGTATTATGTCTGTTGCAAAAAAAGAATACAAAAGAATTACTGTAAAAACCTTAGTTGACATGAAAGCTAATGGTGAAAAAATATCGATGCTTACTGCATACGATTATACCATGGCAAAAATTGTTGATGGAGCTGGAATCGATGTCATACTTGTTGGTGATTCTGCTAGTAATGTGATGGCTGGACATGAAACTACGTTGCCTATAACTTTAGACCAAATGATATATCATGCGTCTTCGGTAGTTAGAGCTGTAGAACGTGCGTTAGTAGTTGTCGATTTACCTTTTGGAAGTTACCAGAGTGATCCTAAAGAAGCGTTACGTTCAGCAATTAGAATCATGAAAGAGTCTGGTGGTCATGCTGTTAAACTTGAAGGTGGTAAAGAAGTAAAAGAGTCTATTAAACGTATTTTAAATGCTGGTATTCCTGTTATGGGACATTTAGGTTTAACACCTCAATCTATTTATAAATTTGGAACTTATACTGTTCGTGCAAAAGAAGAACAAGAAGCCGAGCAATTAAAAGAAGATGCTTTGATGCTAGAGAAAGCTGGATGTTTTGCTATTGTATTAGAAAAAATTCCAGCAAAATTAGCCAAAATGGTTGCTGAAAGTGTGTCCATTCCAGTTATTGGCATTGGCGCAGGTAATGGTGTTGATGGACAAGTATTGGTATTACATGATATGATAGGAATGACTCATGAATTCAACCCTCGTTTTTTACGCAGATATATGAACTTATATGAAGACATGACGACAGCTATCTCGCAATATGTTGTTGATGTTAAGTCTGAAGATTTTCCTAATGATGAGGAGCAATATTAATCTAGATTGTTGGATTAGTTGGATTAGTTGGATTAGTTGGATTAGTTGGATTAGTTGGAATTTACTCAAATAAATATTTATAAGTTTAAATTAAAATGAATGCATCGATTTAAGGATTTAGAAATATGGAAAAAAAGCAGATTATTCTGTTCTGAAATTTATACTATAACTTCAAAATTTCCTGAAGCTGAAAAATTTGGTTTAACAAATCAATTAAGAAGGGCTTCAGTTTCAATTCCTTCTAATATTGCTGAAGGTTCTTCGAGAAATTCGAATAAAGACTTTGCAAGATTTCTTCAAATAGCAATAGGTTCAGCCTATGAGATTGAAACACAACTATTGATTGCTTCAGATTTAAAATTCTTAAACCAACAAGAATTAATATCTCTTTTAAAAAGTTTAGATTCAATTATTAAAATGACCTCAAAATTTAAATCAACTCTCAAATAAATCCATAAATCGAAACATCGAGTGATCCAAAAATCCAAAATACTTTCAAACAAATCCAACCTTCAAGTGCTTTACGAGGACAACCACATCATTATTGTAAACAAACGTGCTGGAGATATTGTACAAGGAGATAAAACTGGAGATAAACCTTTAAGCGATGTTGTTAAGGACTATATAAAAGACAAGTACAACAAACCTGGAAATGTTTATTTAGGTGTGGTTCATAGATTAGACAGACCAACAACTGGTGTCGTTATGTTTGCTAAAACCAGTAAAGCCTTACCTAGACTTAATAAATTATTTGCAGATAAAAAAACAAATAAAACTTATTGGGCTTTAGTAAAACAAGAACCACCAAAAAAACAGGAAACTTTAATTCATTGGTTGAGAAAGAATCCGAAAAACAATAAATCCACAGCATATCCTAAGGAAATTACAGGTAGCAAGAAAGCCATTCTACATTATAAAGTTATAAAAGAACTGAATACTTATTTCTTACTTGAAGTTACTTTAGAAACTGGCAGACATCACCAAATACGTGTGCAATTAGCAAGTATGGGTTGCCCAATAAAAGGCGATTTAAAATATGGTTTCGACAGAAGCAACAAAGATGCTAGTATTAGCTTACACGCTAGAAATTTGCAGTTTATTCATCCTGTTTCAAATGAGCATATTGATGTAACAGCTCCTTTACCAAATGATCCTGTTTGGGATGCCTGTTTATAGAAATTAATTTAAGTTTTCTCTTTTTAAAATAGGATATTCAATTCTTAAAGTAACTCCTTTATCTGGTTGAGATGTCAAACTTAATGTAGATTCTATAAGTTCTGCCCTACTTTTCATATTAATTAATCCAGCACCTTTTTTTACAGATTCCATATTAAAACCAACGCCATCATCTGAAGCTTGAATTATTAACATGTCTTCAGTATAATCTAAAGCAATTTTTAAGAGTTTAGCTTTAGAATATTTGACTGAATTAGACATAAATTCTTGCAAAATTCTAAATAAAATAATGGCATCTTTTTCATTTTTTATAATTACTTGTCCACCATAACTTTCAAAGCTAACATCCATGAGTTTCATTCGCTTTAAACGACTTAATTCATTTTTAATAGAATCTTCAAATCCAGCATGAAGCATCACATCCGAATTCAAAGATTTAGAAAGCTCTCTTACTTCTTGCAAACTTTCCTTGATAACGTTAGACGTATCTGAAACTTTTTCTTTTACATCTTCATGTACCTGTGTTTTAAGCATGTTTAATTGCATGCTGGCAAAAGCTAATAGTTGACCCACATTGTCATGTAATTCTCTACCAACATGCTTTAAAGTTTCTTCTTGGATTTCAGTTTGAGTTTGAGCAATTTCCTCATCAAAAGCTTGTTGTTGTCTTATTTTATCTAATAAGAGCTTGTTTTTTCGTTTCTGGAAAACAATAAAAAATATAACTACTAACGTAGTTACTATTAACAAAACACCAATCATATAAATTAACAGATAGCGTTCAGCAGAGGTTGAAACTGTTGGTTGGGTTTGTAAAAATTTATTAATTAAGAGAATCATTGTTAGGTTTTGAGAATATTAGGGCTACAGCAAAAGATAAGTACATAAAAATATTAGCATACAGCATAATTAGCCATTTTAATTCGGCTTGTTTAGGGTCTGTATCTGCATTACCACAAACAAATTGTACTAATGGAATGGTAACTAACAACCAAATTAAAATAATGGCACTGATGTAAAAGTTTAAATCTTTATAAAACTCTAATACTTTTTCGGAATGAAGTGTTTCATAAAAATAAAATGCAACACATAGCATAATTAAAGACATATTTCCTATTCTGATAAAATTAAAAGTGCCTTCAAAAAACTGCTGTAAATTCATTCCAATACTAATTACAGAAATAACCAAAAACAAGATCAAGGCATATTTTAGAATATTTTTTAAGAAGTTGCTCTTAATTAATTTTTTATAATACCAAGTAAAAAAGATGGCTGAGCCTAAATACCAACTTAAGGTATGCCACCAAAAATTACGCTTAAAAACAGTATCTTCAATTAAATAATACAAATCAATTTTAATCAAAAACCTTGTATAAGATCCTAGTGTCTCAGCAACAAATACATAAATTAAGAAGTAAATAAAGTATGTAACTGGTGTTTGTTTATATCTTTTAAATACAAGCAACCCAACAAGTGCTGCTATAAAAACAACTGCTTTATTGATAAACATATAATTTTGAAGTAGGAAGTCTTTCATAAATTATAACTTGAAACAAAATTTAGTTAAATATACTTAATAAAAAATATTAAAAGTTCTAAGCACATTAAATTAAACGTTTTTCTCTGGTTCGCACCATATTAAAGCAAATGTATAAGTTAGGTACATAAAACATATTACTACTAAATTTATGTAAGATCTAAGATAAATATAATCCCAATCGGCTTGCGTAAAAAACTGTTCATAAAAAACTAAAGGAGTTTTAATAAGCCAAAAAATTAAAATAACACAACTTATATAGAAATTTAAAGATTTATAAAAATTTAGAACCTTATCATTTTGTAAAATTTCCAAAAAGTAAAAGAATACACATTCTAAAATAATTAATCCACCTATAATATCAATAATCGGAAGTGGTTTTTTAAAAAAATCTGGTAAGGTTAATAAAATTGTTAAAATAGAAACAATAACAAAAAATAGTAATGATACTCTAATAAACTTAACATATCCCTTATTCTGTAAAACTTTTAAGTAATACCAACCAAAAAATAGGATGGCTCCTATTTTCCAAAATATAGTAAACCACCAATAATTTCTTTCTATTAAAGTCCCATCCAAAAAACTAAGGAAACCATCATTATAAATAAAATAAGTGTAGCTGCCAACTACTGATATAAAGACGATATAAATTAAAAATATAATAAAATATCTAGCAGCTGTATGCTTATACTTATTATATAGTATTAAACCTGTTACAGCTGCTAATATTTCAATACCTAAAGTGATAAATTCGTAATTTTTTAATAAAAAGTCTCCCACCCTTAATAATTATTGTGGATAATTTGCTGGTGGTGGATTAACTCCTGGCCCATCATTTAAAGGAGAGCCTCCAGGAATATCGCCACTTCCAGGTGGCAACATATTAAATAAAGTGCTACTCCCTTGTGAAATATTTTTAACACCTGTTGGCACTAAAAACATGGTTGTGTAGCCGACTTCTTTTTCTGTTGGATATGCACCTAAATACACACGTACACCATCCATAGTGTAACCTAATTCTTTAGATTCGTTTTCAGCATAGTTTAATCTATTCATATCGTTTCATAATATAATTAATTTGTTCATTTATTATTTACTCTTGTTCTGGTTTGCAAAAAATAAAAGCCAAAGCAAAACCTAAATACATAAAGATATTTGCTGACAAATAAATTTGCCATCTTAAAAAAATAAAATCCCAATCAGCATCAAATACGTATTTTTCAAAAAAGACTACAGGACCTGTAACAAGCCACCAGATTAAAAGGATTGAACAAATATAAAAATTGACAGATTTAAAAATATTTGTACTCTCTTCACTCTCAAGAGTTTCTATATAAAATAATACACTATACAGTAATATTAAAATTGTTCCGGAAATTTTAAAAAATGGAAATGAAGAAATAAAAAAATCATTCCAGTTAAATATAATACATAAGATAGAGCTCAGCAAAAAAATGGACAAAACTGATTTAACTATTAGTTTATACTTTTTATATTTTAAAATTTTTAAATAAAAAACCGAAAAAAAGATTATACTACCTATGCCCCAGAATAAATTATAAACCCAATAATTTTGTCTAAAAACAGTTTTATCAATTATCAGCTTTAATGAAGTTAAAGATTCATATTTTATTAATAAGGTTGGATAGTATGCTATAAATTCAACCAAAACAACATAACCAATGAATAAAATAAAATATTTAATTGGTGTTTTTTTATATTTTTTATATAGAATAAAACCAGTAATTGCAGCAATTAAAATAACTCCCTTTGTAATAAAACTATAATATTTTATTAAAAAATCATTCATTCACTAAGCCTTAATGTGGATAATTAGATGATGGTGGAATACCTGGCTCACCATCATTTAACCCACTTCCTCCAGGAATATCTCCACTATCTGGTGGTAACATATTAAATAAAGTACTACTTGCTTGAGAAGTGTTCTCAACTCCAGTTGGTACTAAAAACATAGTCGTGTAACCTACTTCATTTGTTGTTGGGTAAGCACCTAAATACACACGTACACCATCCATAGTGTAACCTAAATCTTTAGATTCGTTTTCAGCATAATTTAAATAATCACGCATGTCTTTTAAAGACCACCAAGAAGACCGGTTATCTGGACGTTTCACTATAGAATCACTAATTAAAATATGCCTGCTATTAAAAGCTTCATCCAAAGTTTTGGCTTCTTTTGGTGTAATTAGTCCTTTTGGTGGTACAATAGCCACTTCGGTATCATCGACACTGCAACTTGGGCATAAAAAGTAAGTAGCAAAAGCACCAATAAGAATTCCTAAAATAAGTAAACTAAATTTTTTCATAATGAATAAGATTGGTTATTAGATTCTAAATGTATTAAAAATGATTGAAAATTCTTTCAATTTTACATTTTAAAGTAGCAAGATTAAATCTTTTATATCTAAGTTTTTTCTGATGAAAACAGATAATGTATTCTATCTCTTTCTAAATGAAACTGATATCACTTTTTTAACCCAACCAACCTTCTCTATCTAAACTTCTGTATTGGATGGCTTCGCTAATATGAGCTCCTTGTATATCTTCGCTTCCTTCTAAATCTGCAATGGTTCTAGACACTTTTAAAATCCTGTCGTAAGCTCTAGCTGAAAGGTTTAATCGTTCCATAGCCACTTTTAATAACTGCATAGACCCATCGTCTAACAAACAGTGTTTTCTAATCTGTTTCGTGTTCATTTGTGCATTGTAATGGACTGTTTTAGAGTCTTCAAAACGCTTAGTTTGAAGCACTCTTGCTGCTGTTACACGTTTTCTTATGTCAATGGAAGACTCTCCTTTTCTAGTATCAGATAATTTTTCAAAAGGCACAGGAGTCACTTCTATATGAATATCAATTCGATCTAATAAAGGTCCTGAAATCTTACCCAAATAACGTTGCATTTCAGCTGGTGATGATGTTACAGGAGCATCTGGATCGTTAAAATAACCACTCGGACTCGGATTCATACTGGCAACTAACATAAACGACGAAGGATAAGTAACTGTAAACTTCGCTCTGGAAATAGTAACTTCTCTATCTTCTAAGGGCTGTCGCATCACTTCCAGAACTTCACGCTTAAATTCAGGTAATTCATCTAGAAATAACACGCCATTATGAGATAAGGAAATTTCACCAGGTTGTGGATAGCTTCCTCCACCAACTAAAGCCACATTCGAAATGGTATGATGTGGACTTCTAAAGGGTCTTTGAGACATGAGCCCTGTTTCTTTAACACGACCTACAACAGAATGTATTTTAGTGGTTTCTAAGGCTTCGTTTAACGTCATTGGAGGTAAAATACTTGGCAATCGTTTTGCCAACATGGTTTTTCCTGCTCCTGGAGGACCAATAAGTATAATATTATGTCCACCAGCTGCTGCAATTTCCATACAACGCTTAATACTTTCCTGACCTTTTACATCGCTAAAATCGAACTCTGGAAAATTTAAAGTTTTTTCAAATTCTTCTCTTGTATTTATGATGGTTTGCTCAAGCGCTTCTCCATTATCAAAATAGTCAATAACCTGTTTAATATTATCTACACCATAGACTTCTAAATCATTTACTATGGCTGCTTCTTTAGCATTTTGTTTTGGTAAAATAAACCCTTTAAAACCTTCTTCTCTAGCTTTAATAGCAATAGGCAATGCGCCTTTAATTGGTTGTAATGAGCCATCTAAAGACAGTTCTCCCATAATGAGATATTTTTCTAAATCTTCAGTTTTAATTTGGCTAGATGCAGCCAATATACCAATGGCTAAAGTAAGATCGTATGCACTTCCCTCCTTACGTAAATCGGCAGGAGACATGTTGATGATGAGCTTTTTGCCAGGGATTTTAAAACCATTATTCTGTAATGCTGCTGCAATTCTAAAATTACTTTCTTTAATGGCATTATCAGGCAATCCAACAAGATGATAGCCAATACCTTTATCAACATTAACTTCTACAACAACTGTGGAAGCTTCAACTCCAAATACAGCACTCGCAAAAACTTTCTTTAGCATAGTTGATTGGTTTCCTTAAATGTAAGAAAAAACATTTATTATTCTAGAAGCAATCAACAGTAAAAGCATAT
>Ga0209344_10005217_pt1 | contig 11335 bp, 7 predicted proteins | sample Cruoilmetagenom6_FD_187293 | JGI IMG/M metagenome (GOLD analysis project Ga0209344, IMG submission 187293) | Oil polluted marine microbial communities from Coal Oil Point, Santa Barbara, California, USA - Santa Barbara Oil Seep Sample 6 (SPAdes)... | ecosystem: Environmental > Aquatic > Marine >...
TAAATTTTTCCAGTTCCGCCATTACTGCCAGTAAACCGGCTGATATGTCTTTAAAAGCACAATTAGAGATGGCAGAAAGTAAACTAACAGCAGATCTGTCCACTGATTTTGTGGTGAATCACCTGTTATCAGATCAGGCCATGGTGGTGGATATTCAATCACTGGCTTTAGCGGGTGAAATGGATGGCATGCCGCTTAAAGTCAGAACCCAAAAGGGTGGTCAATTAGATTTAGGTGAGGATAGTTTAGACATCCCTGAAATTAATATCGAGTATGCCAATATAGGCTTAAAAACACCCCTTACAGGGACAAATATAAGCGGCCAGACTGCACGCTATTCCGGTCAAGTCACCATCAGCGCATTCGATGTGGCAGAATTTTTACAGCAATTAGGCGGTGGTTTAGATAACCAGGCAGGTAATCAACTCACCGCTTCTACAGAATGGACGCTGCGCGGACAAGTGTTGACCTTGAATAATATTAAAGCGCAATTGGATGACAGTGAACTAAGCGGTCAAGTAACCATTTCGGACATGGATCGGTTGGCTGGTAATTTTAAATTTAACATTAATCACATTAATCTTGATGATTACCTGCCGCAAACAGAATCCGATACAGCGTCGCAAGACAGCGGGGGGGGTGTTGATTTTGGTTATTTAGACGGTGAAATCACTGTCGGACGACTAACCGCCATGGGCACCACCTTAGAAAACATTAAATTACACATGACCACCCGTGGCAGTGAACTGGACTTACGGCCATTGACCGCAGTTTTTTATCAAGGTCTGCTGAAAACAGAATTAACCTTAGCGCCGGATAAAACCACGGATAAGCTGGTGATCAAACACAATATGCAAGATATTCAAGCTGGACCTTTATTAACCGATTTGATGGGTGATGGATTTTTGAGTGGTTTGGGGCAATTACAAGCGGATATTCGGGTGGGTCAACCCTTTGCGGCCGAACCGTTACGCACAACCAATGGCCACTTGTCCTACCACCTCAGTGACGGAGAAATTAAAGGCATCGATCTGGTGCAGATGACCCAAAAGGCGTTAAGCTTATTGAATAAGTCTGAAGCTGCGGAAGCCAATAAAGTGCTTGAGACTGAATTTGGTTCAATGACATTAGAGGCCGATGTCGTTAATGGTGTGATAAAAACTAAGCAACTGGCTTTAAAGTCGCCTTATTTTGACTTAATCGGTAATGTGGAAGTGGATTTAGTCGAACAGTCCATTAAAGGCACCATACAACCGATGCTGATTAATATTCCGCCCGGGGTTCTGGATAGTCGTTTTGAGCGTTTACTGAACCACCGTATACCTGTGAGTTTGTCGGGCTCCATGCTGGCACCCAGTTTTGGTGTCGATATTAAACAACTGTTGATTAACACCCAAAAAGAAAAAATAGAGGCCAAAAAAGAAGAGCTCAAACAGGATTTGTTTGATTCACTGTTAGGTAAAGATAAAAAATCTGCAGACAAACCGACTCAATCAGATGAGCAAGCTGTGGATGATAATGCTGATAATAAAGCGGTCGATGAAGCAAAAGATGTCACTGAAAAAGAAACAGAAGAGGCACCCAAAGAAGACAGTAAAGACCGGTTGAAACGGGAATTACTCGAAGGCTTGTTTAAAAAGTCCAAAAAAGAGCCTGAACCTGAGTCGGAACCAGAACCAGAACCCCAACCAGATCCAGAACCCACGCCTGAGTTGGGCGCAATCTAAATTTGTTGAGACGCGAACGTATTAAAACACGGCAGCTTTAATACGTTCAATCTCATCCCGCATATCTGCGGCTTTTTCAAATTCCAAATCAGCGGCATATTGCTTCATTTGTTTCTCAAGTTTCTGTAATAACTGACTGACATCTTTGGCTTTATCAGGATTGTAAGAAGTATTTGAATCAGACACCTTAAGTAATTCTTGTGGATGGCTTTGCTCGTACACCGCTTGTAGATCATGGATTTTACGTTTGACTGAGGTCGGGGTGATGTTGTGCGCTTGATTAAAGTCCACCTGAATATCACGCCGACGGTCGGTTTCATCGATGGCGGTTTGCATGGCAGCGGTGACCGTATCTCCATATAAAATGGCGCGGCCATTGAGGTTACGACTGGCCCGACCGATGGTTTGAATCAGAGAGCTGGCCGAACGTAAAAAACCTTGTTTATCCGCATCCAGAATGGCCACCAAAGACACCTCAGGCATATCCAGACCTTCACGTAGTAAGTTAATGCCAACCAAGACATCAAACACGCCTTGGCGCAGGTCTCGTATAATTTCGACCCGTTCAACAGTGGCAATTTCACTGTGCAAATAACGTACCTTGACGCCTTGTTCAGCCAGGTATTCGCTTAAGTCTTCACTCATCCGCTTGGTTAGCGTGGTGACTAACACACGTTCTTTGATTTTAACCCGTTTATGGATTTCGGACAGTAAATCATCCACCTGAGTGGCCACCGGGCGGATTTCAATTTGGGGATCAATTAAACCGGTAGGTCGTACAATTTGTTCCACAACCTGTACTTGATGCTCGGCTTCGTATTTACTCGGTGTGGCCGACACAAACACCATGCGCGGTGTGCGTTCCTCCCATTCTTTGAATTTCAACGGCCGATTATCCAGGGCGCTGGGTAATCGAAACCCAAAATTAACCAGACTTTCTTTACGCGAGCGATCACCTTTAAACATGGCGCCAATTTGCGGAATGGTGACGTGGGATTCATCAATCACCAATAAGGAATCAGCCGGCAAATAATCAAACAGGCAGGGTGGCGGATGACCCGGTGGTAAGCCGGTTAAATGGCGTGAGTAATTCTCAATCCCGGAACAATAACCCAATTCCTGCATCATCTCCAAATCATACAAAGTCCGTTGCTCTAACCGCTGCGCTTCCACCAATTTATTCTGATCATACAACACCTTAAGGCGTTCTTTTAATTCTATTTTGATGTTTTCAATGGCATTCAAAACCCGTTCTCGCGGGGTCGCATAATGCGAGGTGGGGAAAATATTAATCTGTTCCTCACGACTGATACTGTGGCCGGTCAGTGGGTCAAAAAACTGTAAAGAATCGATTTCATCGTCAAATAACTCAATGCGAACCGCCTCGCGTTCAGAATCTGCTGGAAAGACATCAATCACTTCGCCCCGAACCCGGAACGTGCCACGTTCTAAAATCAGATCATTACGGGTATATTGCATTTCCGCCAAGCGCCGTAATAAAGTGCGTTGATCAATACGCTCGCCAACGGTTAACGATACCAGCATTTTTAAATAGGATTGTGGATCACCCAGGCCGTAAATGGCCGATACTGTGGCCACAATAATCACGTCCTTGCGCTCCATCAGAGCTTTGGTCGCCGATAAACGCATTTGCTCAATGTATTCGTTGATCGAGGCGTCTTTCTCAATGTACAAATCCGAGGCTGGAATATAGGCTTCTGGTTGGTAGTAATCGTAATAGGAAACAAAGTATTCCACTGCATTGTCCGGGAAAAACTCTTTGAATTCGGTGTACAACTGCGCTGCCAGTGTTTTATTGTGCGCCATTATCATGGTGGTTTTCTGCACCCGTTGAATCATGTGCGCCACGGTAAAGGTTTTTCCGGAACCGGTGACCCCCAATAAAGTTTGCGCTTTTAAACCATCTTCAAAGCCCTCAACCAGTTTATCGATGGCCTGGGGTTGATCTCCGGCCGGTTCAAACGGGCTGTTAATTTTAAACGGTGTGGCTGATTTGTTGATTTGTAAATTGACAATATCCATGCTGGGATATGATATAGGAAAACCACAGCTATATTAAGATGTATTTGTCTGCTTATGGTCACCTGAATGGTTGCCGGCGATGAAATGCTATCTTGATAATTTAGCCAGCGTTGTGAGGACATTAAATAACACCAGATCGCAGTGCTGATTGCCAAATTCATAAGCGGATAGGTCTGAGGAAGACAGCTGCTTGTTGATTTGGTTTCTGAGCATGACTTTGGCTCGAAAGTAGCGGGTTTTAACGGTGATTTCATTGATGTTTAAAATTTCTGCGGTTTCTTTGGTGCTCAATTGTTCGACCGTTCTGAGCACAAACACCGATCGAAATTTTTCAGATAACTGATCCAATTGCTGATTGAGTAAAGTTTGCATATGCTGGCCCTGTAAAATGTCATCAGGTTGCTTATTGATGGTCAAATAATCCGGGCTTAGCTGCTGGTTTTCCACCATCGTTTGTTGCAAATCACCCATGCTCTGTTCTTTGGCGTGTTTTCTTATATACATCAATGCTTCATTGCGGGTAATGCGGGCAAGCCACGCAGCGAATGTCCCCGGGCCTTGATAGTTGTTGAGCTTTGTATAGGCTTTGATGTGTGATTCCTGAACGATGTCCATGGCAATGGCATGATCTTTTACAACACTTCTCGCCACCCTGAACATACGTTGATTGTGCCTTTTAACGAGTTCGCCATAAACCATAAAACCGTCTGTTTTTATTTTTTCTATGAGCTCATCATCAGAAACTTCTGGGGCGGGCATGGGGACTGATGCCACATCAACCCCATGCCTTTGCTTATTTGAATGTTTCACATTTAATTCCAATTTTATGGCCTCGATAATTGGATGTTGCCCCGCATAGAAGGGTGGAAGCCACATTCATAATTGAGATCTTGATTAACAATATAACTAAATTCATCACCTTTATCGAGTGTCTGAGACAAAATTTCCTGGGAACGTGAATTAACAATGTTGTGAGGAAAACCGTCAGTATTGGTCCACACGATTTTATCACCTATGGCAACATCGATTGTGTCAGGAACAAATGCGAAGTTTTTAATGGCCACATGGTGTGTGACCGGGGCCTTTGATTGGACCATATCCTGATTGTTTTGAGCAATCGCTAAATTGAATTGAAACATTGTTATCACCATCATCAGAAATAAGTTGGCTAACACTCTCATGATAATTTCTGTTGTATCATCAGGCTGTGATCTAAATGCGCTTTAAAAGCCGGCAAAACAGATTCTAATAAGGCTTTTAGTTCTGCATTGTTGGCCGCTGGAATAAGCTGCTTTTCGATGACATCAATCACCGCTTGATGATAGGCCACCTCGTGATCGATGTAGGCTTTGTCAAAGGCTTCTCCCGATAAAGTTTTAAGCGTGGCTTCATGCTGCTGAGATTGCTCTGATAAGGTATCAACCAACTCAGTGTTTTCCGGAACAACGCCTAAACGAGTGACCAGCTCCACAGCTGCATCAAGTACAGATTGGTGGTCAACAACCATCAGTTTGGCAAATTTCTTCACCTGTTCATTGTCCGAGTGCTTTAAAGCAATGTGACCGGCCGAGATGTCTATTTTATTAGCGCCAACCACAATGGCAGCGATGTTGGCATCGGATAACTCAGTTGACTCACTTTCCTGATCATTGCTCGCACTCGCTAAAAATGTAGCTATACAAAGCGAAGTCACTATGAAAAGTTTTATATAGGGTTTGTTGTTGTACATGTTATTCTCCTTTTAATTGTAGATGTTGTTTGGCTAAATAAATCAGATTTAACATCTGTGTTACTAACAAGATGCAGCTCGATAGAAAAAGGTTCCGAATATTTTAAAAACAGTTTTGATTTTTATAAATTTCAATGTGGCTAAAATAAATCAGGGCGGTCTAAGGTAAGCCACAGACTGTCCCTGATTATTCATCAATATTCTTTAGTATGTTTTTTATGGTAGTGTTCAAAATCTTATGCTATTGATACTCTCTTGTTTACTGCATTTTAGTAAACTGATACAGGGTATTAAACACTACCTGGTGTCATGCTCTGATTAATTATTAAAGTGCCCATTTGGGCTTTTATAGGGATGTTTTTAGAATTTTTTACTTTCACAATCATTCGCTTACAGTTAAAATCCACCATTTTTTGGCCGATTATATCCGGGCCTGTGTCAATAACTATTAAAGGAATTTATATGAAAAAATCAATTGTTTTGTTTTTGTTGGTGGTAGGTAATTATGCCATGGCTGATGTTCTGGGGTTTTCTGTGGGTGCAAAATATTGGAATTTCGATGTTGAAGGCAACATCAGTTCTCCCATTGTAGATAACAAGCAGGTGGCCATTAATTTCAATGACAAAAATAGTTTCAATCCATACCTCGTGTTCGAGCATCCTGTGCCTTTTTTACCAAATCTTAAAATTCAACAAAACACCATTGAGTCCAGTGGTTTTATTCCAGTATCTGCCCCATCATTTTTAGATGGTGAAGAAGTTTTGGTTCGCGGTGATGTTAATTATTCACATGTTGATTTGATGCTTTATTATGATATATTAGATAACTGGATGAATCTTGATTTAGGCATAAGTACCAAATATTTTGATGGTTACCAAAGATATAAATATGAAAATGTTATTAATGACGAATTGGATTTTGATCATTTAATACCCATGCTTTATATCAAAGGTCAATTTGATTTGCCTTTAAGTGGTTTTTCTGTAACAGCCACTGTTGAAGCTTTGAGTTTTGATAGCAACAAAGTAACCGACATTGATTTGGCATTAAGATACCAATTCAAATCTGGCTTTGGACTTGACTTAGGTTATCGTAATTTGGATGTAGACTTAAAAAACATCAGCAGTTTCAAAAGTGACATGCAAATGGATGGTGTTTATCTGGGTGGGCATTACGAGTTTTAACTACAATTAATAATAAGGTAATAATAAATTATTATATTTCTGTGCAGCGTGTGCCAGAGGTTCTTTGCGTTCGTTTGTGACTTCAGTTCTATCCGTTTTCTTTGCGGTAAACGGTGCCGCCTCGGCTGCTGATATTTCCAGAGGATACTTAGCGATGCAGTGTAGTGGTTAAGTTATTTTTACTATGCTATTTGAGGGTTAATAGGGTAGGTCATTACCACCCTTCCGCCCTATAAAAATAGCGTTTTGAACATTTTTAACAAATTTCTGACCGGGTGTAATAAATTACCTTTAATGACTATTACTTTTATATTTGGTTGAATCCATTGAAAATGGCTAATTTATTAAACAATATAATTTTGGCACTATAATTATCCCCGTTTGATTTTACTTGCGATTAAATTAAACTAATAGGTGAAGGAATATTCATCAAACAAAATAATAATTGGATAGATCAAATGAAAATATTAAAAATAGTCGGAGTATTATTGGTTGTATTCGGAGCGGTGGATTTGATAGGAAGTTTTACGGGCTTTGATCTTTGGGGGGTGATCGGTGTTGCTTTGCCTGAATTTCTTTGGAAGTATTCTTCTTATATTGAAATCGCTATAGGCTTGCTGTTGTTTAACTTAGGTTCCACAAAAAAAGAAGAATCTACAGAATAACTAAAAACAAATTAATAGCCCATCGAATTGTGTTTTGGTGGGTTATTAATCAACCCGTCAGGAAACCATCTTTATTTTCAATATCAGGCTGTCTGTGAACAACCCTATTTTAATAATGTAGTCTGATGTAGGTTCTTTATTGTTCCTTTTAAAGATTTTATCACTACAATATGATTTGACAATGTCTGCTAATTTTTACACAATCCATAAGCTAAACTTAACAATTCTAAAATATCGAATATTGATTTAGACGAATCACCTTTGAAGCGCGTAAGTGAACTATTAACTTTAATCCTATGCTTAACATGCAAAATCTAACATTAAATTTGCACCATTAGCATATCAACCAGAATTTAATATGAAAAAATTAGCACTCTGTATTTGTTTATTACTATCTGTATCTACCTTTACACAAAAAGCCAATGCTCAAGAAAATGAGGTAACGGCTCAAAAAGAGGAAACAACTGCTTTTAACAGAAGCATCGATATTGATTCTAAAGTTGTCACAAAAAACAAGGTGACGGTAAAAGGTAAAGTTATTCCTTATGCAGCAACCACAGGGACGCAGCCTGTATGGAATGCAGACGGGGAGGTGTTGGCAACCCTGTTTTACACCTACTACAAACGCAATGATGTTAAAAATGATGCCACCAGACCCATAATCGTTTCCTTTAATGGCGGACCCGGTTCAGCCTCTGTGTGGATGCATGTGGCGTATACCGGACCGCGGGTTTTAAACATTGATGATGAAGGCTATCCGGTGCAACCCTATGGTGTCAAAGACAATCCCCATTCCATCTTAGACGTGGCCGATATCGTCTATGTTAATCCGGTTAACACGGGTTATTCCCGAATGGTTAAAAACGAAAAAGGCGAATTTCCCGATAAAAAACTGTTTTTTGGGGTGAATGCCGATATAGACTACTTGTCGAAGTGGATTACTACGTTTATGTCGCGTAACAACCGTTGGCAATCACCGAAATACATTATCGGCGAAAGTTATGGCGGCACCCGGGTCATGGGTTTGGCGGCAGCCTTGCAAAGCTCAGAGTGGATGTATTTAAATGGCGTGATTATGGTGTCACCGGCTGACTACCAAGCCATGGGTTCTGATGCGGCCATTTCCACAGCCATTGATTTTCCTTATATGACCGCCACGGCCTGGCACCATAAAATGCTTCCGGCCGAGCTGCAAAACCAGGATTTAACTGAAATCTTGCCTGAAGTGGAGGCTTTTGCCATCGATGAGCTGATGCCGGCACTGGCCAAAGGTGGTTTTATCAGTGACGCAGAGCGGCAACAAGTGGCCGCTAAAATGGCACGTTACTCAGGTTTAAGTCAGGAAGCCATTTTGCAACGTCATTTAGTGGTTTCACCTCGTTTTTTCTGGAAAGAATTATTGCGCGATTCCACCGGTCAAACCATCGGTCGATTGGATTCCCGCTATTTGGGTATGGATAAATTTATCACCGGTGACAGTCCTGACTACAGTGCCGAACTGACATCGTGGTTACATTCCTTCACCCCGGCGATTAATTATTACATCAGAGAAATCCTCAATTATAAAACCGATGTCCCCTATAGCATGTTTGGTGACGTCCGGCCGTGGGATCGAACCAATAACACAGTCCGCGAAGGTTTGCGCCAGGCCATGGCACAAAATCCGTATTTAAATGTCTTAGTGCAATCCGGCTATTACGATGGCGCCACCACCTATTCAGCGGCCAAGTACACCATGAACCAGATTGACCCCAGCGGCGATATGAAAGACCGCATGACTTTTAAAGGCTACCGCAGCGGTCATATGATGTATCTGCGTAAACAGGACCTCAAGCAAGCCAATGATGACATCCGTGATTTCATTAAAAAAACCACCACCAACGGTAAGCCTGCGAAGTATGAATAAATCAATAGGATGATATTCTTCCTAAACAAACCTAACTCAAACCGCAGTATATTTAATGTATTGATTTTTGTTGTTGTTAGTGGATTAGTTAATGCCCAAACCTCTTCCAATGGATGGCAGCTTGAGTATGTCCATGGCCCTTCTCAGGTGGGTATTGTTGAGACCATTGCGGTGGATTTGAATCAGGATGGTTTGATGGATGTGGTGTCGGCTTCGATTGATGATGGTCAGGTGCGAGCCTATATTAATCAAAGTGATTTGCAGTTTGAACAGGCTATCATTAGTGAGGACGTTTTGGGGGTGTATCGAATAACCGCAACGGATCTCAATGGTGATGGTAAAACGGATTTTTTACTGCCATCAATTGAAAGCCATGAAGTCATCGCTTTGATTGCAGATGCCCAAGCCCAGCCCTTTGGCTATCGAAAGCAGGTTATTGCCAGCAATGTTCAGTTACCCACCGATGCCCAGGCAGGGGATTTTAATGGTGATGGTTTGATGGATGTGGTGAGTGTGTCTTTTGCGGATGGCCGCTTATTACTTCATATCCAGGATGCATTGGGTGCTTATACAACCCATGTGGTGTCCTCATCGCCGCAAGCACCGCGAAAAATGGTGGTGGCTGATTTTAATAACGATCAATTGCCAGATATTCTGGTGGCTTCATCTGCAGATAACAGCGTTCGTTTGTTCAGCAATACCGGTAACCTCATATTTAAGGAGACATTGATCAGCGATCAATTGCCCGGCATCAGGTATATTGATTCATGTCAAATAGCAGGTAACATTCTTCCCGGCTTTGTGGCCGGTGTTACCGATGCCAATCAGGTTATGTTGTTTACCAATCATGGCAATGACAGCTTTAGCGGCTCTGTGATTGATGCAGATTTACCCGGTGCGGACGTGGTTCACTGTGTCAACATCGATCAGGACCCGGAGTTAGAGCTTATCAGTGTTTCTCGGTTATATGACAGCATTTATATTCAGGAACTCAGTGGGCCACAAAATAAACGGCTTATTGCCAATCAACGAGATGGTTACATCACGGCCACGGTGGCTGATTTAAAAAATAATGGCAGACCGGTTCTTATAACTCAAGCCTATTTTCAAAACCGAAATCTATTTTACACACTGGACGCCAATCCCAGGGAGTATGTGATATGGGAGGAGTTTCCCGATGGTGCGGATTATTTAGAAGCCGGTGATATCGATGGTGATGGTGATATAGATCTGGTTTATTCTGCATTTCGTGATGACAAAGTCTATTGGGCAGAAAAAAAGCACAATGGTTACAGAACGCACACCATTTATGCTGCAGTGGACGGACCCCAAAGTGTTAAATTGGCTGATATTGATGAAGATGGAGATTTAGATGTGTTCACCGCCGGTGCCTGGGATGATCGTTTTTATTTTCATCAAAACCAAGGTGGTGGCGAGTTTAAAACTTTTGTGGTGACTGACAGTGCCAACAATCCGGCGCGGTTGGCTGTCATGGATGTCAATGGTGACTTAAAGCCTGATGTGTTAACCACCTCAAGCTTAGATGACAGCTTACGCTGGTTTGATGTTAATGGTGTGCAATTTAGTGAACATCTGATTGATAACCAATTAGATGGGGCATTGGCGATACAAGTCGATGATATTAATCACGACGGTTTAGACGATATCTTGGTGGGGAACTACTTCGGAAACTCAATCACCGCTTTTTTTAACAATGGATTGGGTCAATTTAGCAGACAAGAACTGGCCACAGATAAAGTGAAGCCGCGAACCATTTTAAGTGATGATGTGGATAATGATGGTGATACCGACATCGTATTTAATGCCTCCTATGACCGAAAATTATGGATGTTGGAGAATAATAACGGTACGTTTCAGGAGATATTGATCCACTCAAGGGATGAAACTGTCAGTGACTTAACGCTTGTGGATATAAATCTGGACGGGCTTTTAGATGTGGTTAATGTGAGTGATCAGAGCGGAGTGATTCAAATCAGTAAAAGTTTACCGGGTTTAGGTTTTGATACGGAGTTATTAACCGAAGTTCCCTTTGGCGTCAGAGCCAAAGGGAACTTCGGTT